>Ga0081539_10000232_pt1 | contig 131067 bp, 112 predicted proteins | sample TabmetS4T2R2_FD_71023 | JGI IMG/M metagenome (GOLD analysis project Ga0081539, IMG submission 71023) | Tabebuia heterophylla rhizosphere microbial communities from the University of Puerto Rico - S4T2R2 | ecosystem: Host-associated > Plants > Roots > Rhizosphere ... | reverse complement strand
CGACAAGGCCGCGAGCGTCTCCACCGAATACTTGAAGAAATCACTCGCCTCTTCCGCACTGTTGACTGCAATTCTTCGCCCCAGTTCAGCCCACGCCCGCAGATCGCCGTTCTCGAGCAGTTTCGCCACATCCGGCACGGATTTAAAGAAATCCATCGCAACTTTGGGCGAGACACTCACCAAAGATGCTCCGATGTCCACCGTTACCCACCCTCGCTCATTCGGCTTTAATCCCATCTTCATCGCGAGCGTTTCAACGGTGCTGCGTGTCAGCCCCTTGAGCAATGATCCTGTTAATCCTTTGCGTTCTTCAGACATAAAAATAACAAAAAGTAGCCGGCAGTAGCGGCCAGTGGTGGGCGGCAGATTGTTTTATCGGCCGGCCCCTGCTCCTCACCTGTCCGCCCACTGTCTGCTGTTTTCAAATGACAGTGGTCACGATTTCACGAATGCTTCTTTGCAATTCGGGATCGTCAGTAATGGGGCTGGCAATGGAGATGTCGCAAGCGGTCACCGGGTCTACGCCGCGCGCAATCATCTGTCCGGCATAGACGAGCAAGCGTGTCGAAACACCCTCTTCCAATCCATGCCCTTTCAGATTACGGACTTTTTCACCGATCTTCACCAGATCACGGGCCGTCGCCGCATTGACTCCGCCTTCGTGCGCCACAATCTGCGTCTCGGCATCCGCCGGCGGATAATCGAACTCGATTGAGAGAAAGCGCTGGCGCGTGGATTGTTTGAGATCCTTCAAAACGCTCTGATAGCCGGGGTTATATGAGATCACCAGCATAAACTCTTCCGGAGCATTGAGTAAAATTCCAAGTTTCTCTACCGGCAAGATGCGGCGATCATCGGTCAGCGGGTGAATCAAAACGATCGTATCTTTTCGGGCCTCGACGACTTCATCGAGATAGCAGATGGCCCCGTGCCGGACCGCCGTCGTTAATGGTCCGTCATGCCACACTGTATCATCGCCCTCAAGCAGAAACCGCCCAACCAGATCTGTGGCGGATAAATCTTCGTGACAGGCGACCGTGATCAACGGCCGGCCCAGACGATAAGCCATGGCTTCGACGAAACGCGTCTTGCCACATCCCGTCGGCCCCTTGAGCATGACAGGTAATTTCGCCCTGAACGCCGTCTCGAATATTGCGACTTCGTCTCTGACGCTTAGATAATAAGGTTCGCGAGCAACGCGGTATTTCTCAATTGCTTGTTCTTTCGCTAGAGGAGTGTTTATTACGGTTTGAGTCATTGTCTCTTGGTCCATCGCCTGCATTAGTCATCCATTCCGTGTTAGAATTGTCGCTATATCTTAGCATTGCTCAAGCATACTTTCGAGTTTAAAGCTCAGAGTTTAGTGCAAAGGATTATTACGATACTTAAATTAAAGACTTAAAATATTGAAGATAAGCAATTTATGATCGCAGTTGCCATGAGCGGCGGGGTCGATAGTTCGGCGGCCGCCGCACTTCTTCAGAATCAAGGGTTTAAACTGGTCGGCTTTTCAATGCAGCTCTGGAATCAGCGGCGCATTAATGTTGGGCCTGACGGTTCCCCTTTGCCTTCGCGTTGTTGCTCGCTCGATGATCTTTACGATGCGCGCACGGTCGCGGTCAAACTCGGGTTTCCGTTTTACGTCGTCAATCTGGAGAATGAATTCGAGCGTGATGTCGTGCGCCCATTTGTCGTCAATTACCTCAACGGTCTGACGCCAAGCCCCTGTGTCGCATGCAACTCTTTCCTGAAGTTCGACAAGTTGGTCGAGCTGGCCCAGAGCGTCGATGCCGAAAAGGTCGCCACCGGCCATTATGCGCGGGTCACATATGACGAAACTAAGAACCGATGGTTGCTGTTGCGCGCCGTCAACCGCGCCAAGGATCAGTCCTATTTTCTCTTCGAGCTGACGCAGGAGCAACTGAGTTATGCCCTCTTCCCGCTTGGCGAAATGACCAAGCAGGAAGTCCGCGCGATCGCCGAGGCTGCCGGATTGCCGACCGCACAAAAACCCGAAAGCCAGGAGATTTGCTTCATTCCCGATGGGAATTATGCACGCTTTATCGACAGATATTTGGAAGAGGGCCAGACGAGCCAGGCGAGCGACAACGACCTGCCGCAGTTCGGTCAGGCCCTGATTCAAATCGATCGTAAAGATGATCTCAGTGCGTCAAAGCCCGCTCCGGGAGAGATCGTTTCGACATCCGGCGAGGTGCTGGGCACTCATCAAGGCATTCACCGTTATACGGTAGGCCAGCGCAAGGGGCTCGGAATCTCGTCATCCGATCCGCTCTACGTGATCCAAATCGATTCCAAGGCTAATCGGATCATCGTCGGCAACAGCGATGCGCTCTTGAAAAATGAGATGGTCGTTCGGCGCGTCAACTGGATCGCGATCGAGGAGTTGACCGAACCGATGCGTGTCTCGGTCAAGATTCGATCCCGCGCCGAAGAGGCCACGGCGATCTTGACCAGGACTGAAGATGAATCAGTGTTGGTGATCTTCGATGAGGCTCAGCGCGCAGTCACGCCGGGACAGGCGGCGGTCTTCTATCAGGGGGATCTGGTTGTCGGCGGTGGATGGATTGCTTAGAAAGGTTAAATCAAGGAATGAGCGAAGTGAGGGCGAAACTTACCCTGGCCGATGGTTTTCGGACGCGCATCACTGCCGGCTCCCATACTTTGATCGCCGATGAACCGGCGGAGGCAGGCGGAAAAGGTGAAGGCATGGCGCCCTACGATCTGCTGTTGTCGGCATTGGGCGCGTGCACGGCGATGACGCTCAAGTTGTATATCGAGCACAAGAAACTGCCGATTACGGAGGTCGAGGTGTTGCTCACCTTTGACCGGATTCACATCGACGATTGCGAGTCGTGCGCCAAGGAAGGGCGTGAAGACAAGGAAGGGGTTCAGCACATCAGCCGGCTCATTTACGTCACCGGCCAGGTCACGGAAGAGCAGAAAGAGCGGTTGCTTCACATCGCGGGACGTTGTCCTGTTCATCTCACGCTGCACAGCAATCCGCACGTCGAGGATGCGGTAATTGTCAGAAAGGGATGAGCGTCAATCGCCATGAGACTTGTCACCGATACCATCTCACTCTCAACCCGTGGTAACACGGATATCATCGATATTACACCGCAAGTCGCTTCACTGCTGCGCGAACACCAATTCAGCCACGGCCAGGCATTGATCTTCGTTTCGGGATCGACCGCAGGCATCACAACTATCGAGTATGAACCCGGATTGCTCAAAGATATTCCCGCCGCATTCGAAAAGATTGCGCCTCAGGGCGCTCGGTATCATCACGAAGAGACCTGGCACGATGGTAACGGCCATTCGCACGTCCGCGCCGCATTGCTCGGCTGCTCGTTGACGGTGCCGTTTAAAGACGGCCGCCTGTTGCTCGGTACCTGGCAGCAAATCGTCTTGATCGATTTCGACAATCGCCCGCGCAAACGCGAGGTGGTTGCGCAATTCTCAGGTGAATGAAGAATCAATTCTCCATCTGATCTCTGATTCCTGCCCCCTGATCCCTGATATTTTTTTATCAATATCAGGGGCAGAGGTCTTCAGTAATCCTCAGCGAGGAAGGTCCAGCTATTCGTACCTGAGCGCCTTGATCGGATCGACCCTGGCCGCGCTCAATGCCGGATAGATTGCCGCGACTAAGCTCACGAGGAGGGCAAAGAGAATTGCCCCGCCGGCGAGATACCAGGGGATCGAGAAGAATTCGATGTGCCTGATGGTCTGTGCCGCCTGTTTGATGATCCATTGATTGGCCATTCGGTTGGCGACACGATCGATCGCCCAACCGCCAATAACGCCCAGCGTGCCTCCAGTCAATCCGATCAAACTGGCCTCAACGAAGAAGATCCGCATGATCTCGCCATCCGATCCGCCAATAGCTTTCATAATGCCGATTTCGCGCGTGCGCTCGCGAATGGACATAATCATGGTGTTCGAAATTCCAAACGTCGCGACCAGGAGGGCGATCCCGCCGATCAGCGCCAGGGTCGAATTGACAATCAGAAAGATGCGATTGATCTCTTCCAACTGGTTATTGATTGAAAAGGTCCGGAATCCCATCTTATCGATCTGATCCATTGTCGGCTTGACCTGCATTGGGGTAGAGACCCTTACTTCGGCCAATTGATAACCGGTGTCACCGGCCAAGGCTTCGCCTATTCGTTCGATCGGATTGCGGTTGGTCTGCTGAAAATGCTTGGCGACCTCGAGGGGTACGATCATTCGCGCATTTGCGAGTGGAGTGACTCTGAATCCTTCCTCGGACGGCAAGACGCCGACGATGCGAAATCGATGCTGTTCGAATCGCCGGTCATTCTCCGCGTCGGGTCCCGGTTCAATCTCAGTCTCCGGTTGGGCAAGGATGGGGATTCCGAAAATGCTGGTCGGCGCATCTTCATTCGAATGTGGAGTAAGAAGAACGAGATCCTTACCGATCACCTGTTGAGCATCTGCGGCTCGTTCGGCCTCCGATTTCGTCGGGCCTTTTCTCCATGGCCCATCGTTGCGAGGTTTTCCCGCGCGGCGATCTTGATACCACTTGGCCGAAAAGAGGGCCAGAAAGTCCTCATCGATGATCACTTCCCGGGCATCGTCACTGCTGAATGGATGGCCTGCCAAAAACACGTTGAACCGTGAGATATCTTCGACGTGAGCCGGCGCGCCGCCAATCCAGATATACTTGACGCGATCATTGAAACGCACAAAAGTTCCGAAACTGACCATCGGCAAAGCATACTTGACCCCTTTCAACTTTTGGATTTCGGCGATCGTCTCATCATTGAGCACGCGACGCGGTAATCGAGGGAAAGGTTTCTGGTTGCCGTCATTTTGCGTTCCCTCATTGCTATTGCCGCTCTCATTTCCATTGGCGCCGGCGGCATCGCCCGCACCATTTGCCTTTTCCTTATTGACGCCTTCACCGCCGTCGAGAAGCGTACGTCCTTCGTTCAACTCTAAAAGCGCATCAACGTTGGCGCCGCGAACGGAGATCAATGTAAAAACATCGAGTTTCGAGAGCGCCTGGCCCAGAATATTTTGTTGCAATCCCAGTCCGAGGCTTACCAGGGTAACAATGGCCGCCACGCCGACAATAACTCCGATGACGGTGAGAGCCGTCCTCAATTTGGATTGCCGTAAGTTACGCCAGGCGAGCGCGATGATGTCTAGAAAATTCATAGTTGAAGTGTTCGGCAGTTGATCTGAAGTTGCTATTGATTGCTGACGATCTTTCCATCCTTGAGCCGGATGACGCGCGTGGCGTAATTTTTCGCCAATTCCTGATCGTGTGTAACCATGACAACTGTTTTGTCATCTCGTTCGCGCATGTCGTTGAGCAATCCGATCACCTCGGCGGCACGATTACTGTCGAGGTTCCCGGTCGGTTCATCGGCCAGGAGTACGCGTGGTTCGTTAGCGATGGCGCGGGCAATGGCGACCCGCTGTTGTTCTCCGCCGGAAAGTTCGGAAGGTCGATGTCCGGCGCGGTGTGATAGTCCAACTCTTTCGAGAAGTTCAAGCGAGCGTTTCCGCCTCTCACTCTTACTTAAACCGGCAAAAGCCAGGGCGAGCGAGACATTTTCGCGGGCGGTCATGGTTGGAATCAAATTGAAACTTTGAAAGATCATTCCGACCCGCTGTAATCGGTAACGAGACATCTCCCAAGACGAGAGTGGCTCGAGGCTCTGCTCATCAAAGAGAATCTCGCCCGAAGTCGGACGATCGAGCCCGCCGAAAAGATTGAGTAAGGTCGATTTTCCGGAGCCGCTCGACCCAAGGAGCGCAACGAATTCCTTCCGCTCAATGGTCAGTGAAATGTTCGAGAGGGCCTGCACGGTCTCCGCGCTCATCCGATACTCACGCGTCACATTTCGCGCTTCCAGAATCGCCATAAGGTTCCTATCTTCGCAATAACCAGAGAATCAACGTTAGTAATGCGCTCAGCAGTAACATCGTCATCAGCGGAAAATAGATCCTCACTGTGCCGCTGCTATTACTCCAGCTGAAATCTCCCGGCAACCGCCCCAGACGCAACCATGGGAGTTTATCGCTGAGCAAGAGCAACCCGCCCACAACCACTAAAACCACACCACAGATGATCAATAGTTTGCCGAACATATGAAAAGGAGAAAGGATGAAGGTGAAAAGATGAGGAAGTGAAAGATGAGGGATCAAGGATGAAGGGCGGAGCTTTATCTTTTTTATAAAAAATAAAAAGACGTTTTTCTTTCTCTTCCCGCCTTCATCCTGCTCTCACTCATCCTTTCTTCTTCATCCTTTCACCTTCAGGTCTTCCCTCTTAACAGAATTCTGTTGCGTTGAAGAAATAACTCAATTCGATCTGAGCATTCTCTGGTGAATCGGAACCATGCACGGCATTCTCGCCGACACTCGTCCCGAAATCGCCGCGGATCGTCCCCTTCGGCGCCTTTGTTGAATCGGTCGGCCCCATCAAATCACGCCACGCCTGGACGGCGTTATCTTTCTCCAGCGCGAGCACGACGCTTGGGCCGCTGATCATAAATTCGACCAGTTCACCGAAAAACGGCCGCTCACGATGCACCGCATAGAAACCTTCGGCGACGGACTTCGACATGTGAAGCATCTTGATCGCGCGCAGCTTGAAGCCGGTCTCCGTGATGCGCTGGATAATATTGCCAATATTGCCCGCGCGCACGGCGTCGGGTTTGATAATTGCAAAAGTCATTTTAGTTCTGTCCGACATGATTCTCCTCGGAATGATTGAATTTAAAGATGAATGTATTTGGGATCCCGGAAAGAGGCACAAATCATATCAATTCGATTTTCCTCCCGTCAAATCGATGGGGATCCGTTGGTCTTTTTAAGCGGATCAGACGCATCCATTCGAGAGATGCGTTGAGAGGTTCTTTCAACCCCACTCCGGTCGCCCAGAGCCAATTAAACGGGGCATTCCCACAGGAATGCCCCTCGGAGTTTTCTCGCGTTTATTTACAATCGGCTTGTCATTAAGGGATAGCTCGGAATGTCACCGGCAATCCGAAAATGCTAAAAGTATTCCAGGGCGTGTATAATCCATACCCCCAGTCAGGCGGTCCAACTGGATCAAAGGCACTGACTCCGCCGGTCCGCAGATTTTCGTGGACCCAGAACTCGCCCGAATCACGCTGCACGTCGGCAAAATCCGCATAACCATCACCGGTGAAATCCCCGACAATAGTGGTCCAGCGCCCGGGAGCGGAGGGATCTATATTACCATTTCCCTCACCCCAGTTGGCTGCGTCGAACTGATAGCCACCCACATTACGATGAATCCAGAAGTGTCCGCTCGGAATGTGAAAATCGGCGACGTCAGCCCAGCCATCGCCGGTGAAATCCGCAACGAGCAAGCGCCAGTCCGGTCCGACCGGCGTCCGAAAGACGGATGATCCCACGCAAGTAAATGTCCCGGCTCCCGGACCGCCATTATGCAAAAATCGAAGCTGACCGGTGACCAGGTTGTGCTCAATGATATCGGCGCGCCCGTCTCCATCAACATCGCCCGCCAGAACCTCCCAGTCAGCTCCGGTAACGCTTGTGCCAGAAGCCCAATCGGGCGCTCCCGCCGGGTCAAAGGCGCTCGTTCCGCCGGTTCTCAGATTATCGTGGACCCAAAAGTCGCCGCTGATCCTGCTGCGATCTACATAATCACCATATCCATCACCCGTGAAATCGCCGACCAATACTTGCCAGTCCGCGTTGGGAGGGGCTGAATCGCCTTCTGCCCAGCTCGCTCCTCCCGGAGCGACGAATGTGCCGTTACCGTTGTTCCGGCGGATCCAGAAGTGCCCATTAACGTAATGATCCGCAATATCCGCGCGGCGGCGCCCATCAAGAAAGTTATCCGGACCGGTAAAATCCGGGACCGCGTTATAGCCCAGTGAATTGGGCGAAACCAGCGGAACGATCTCCGTGATTCTATTGGCGCTGTATTCCGCCACAAAGATTCGCCCATCGGGACTCACCGCTACATCTAAGGGGTTGCTCAATCCCGTTGCATAGGTACTGACGCTTGCAACGCCGAAGCCATCAGGCGTCAGTTGAATGCGAAGGACCTGACCCAAAGTGAAATTGGCGGCAAAGAGATTGCCCAAAAAAGACGGCACCCGGCCGGAGGTATATTCGGCAAGCCCCTGAACCGAGGAGGGCAGAGAGGCAATCGGGCCAGTGCCACCGCCAAACGTGCATTGGCCACGAGCGATGTTGGGATGCCCGTAATAACCACCTTCGACAATGAGATTCAGTTCATCATTAGTGCGCCCCGGCTCCTCACCAAGCTGATTAAGATCGCACCCAGTGTTCGGCTTATTTCCAATCATCGCATTAGTTCCATTGTCGGTAGCATAGAACTTCGTGTTACTATGGTAAACGATGTCATAAGGATTGCGAAATCCTGACGCGAATACATATACCCCACCCCAACTGACATCAATCTTTAGAATGGCAGCGGAGAAATATGTTTCTTCCTCATAGAAGAAATGAGCGCTCCGCAAACCGGCGTTAGTGAACCCACCAATTGCCAGATAGAGAAAACCGCCCGGCCCAAAAGTCATCCCGTTCGGAGCATGATCGGATTTTGATCGAGGCAAGCCCCCGACCACATCAATACGAGTTGTGTAGCCCGGAGCAACAAGCCGGCTGATCATTCCGGAACTTGTATTAACCGCATTGCTGTCGACCAGTCCATCGCTGTGCGAAACATATAGATCGCCACTCGGCGCGAACGTGATACCCGTCACCAATCGGCCACTGAAAGCACTAGAGATGAGCTGGGTACTGACACCGCACCCGCTATTAATATTAACAACATGAATTAGCCCGTTCCTCTGACCGACAAACAGTCGTCCATCGGGTCCTACTGCCAGCGTCGTTGGCTGAGCAATGCTCCCACCTTGCGAAACCGTACGAGTAACGAATGCTTGACCTGCGGCCTGAATTTGAATCAGAACCAGTATTGACACCGTGTAGAACATAGCTGCGGTAAACCTGTTGAGAATCTTGTTCTTATGCATGGGTCTCCTTTTTATAGTCACTACAGGTTGCTATCAGTTAAGTCTATTCATTTTTAGTGATTGAATATTGGTTACTATTTTAAGCGATGGAAACTTTCCATTTATCTGGTTACTTCGATAGATACACGCGCGGGAATTCTCTTAGCCACAATGTAAGCCGGAGAATACACCCCCACCTTAAAATCGCGATGGCGCGATCTCAAGGCAGGCTTCCGCCGCACAAGTAGCTAAGCAAAGAAAAGCAGAATTGTTCCCCTGAGTGACAGCAAAGAGCTCAGATATCAAATTCAATCACTATTGGTGAAAGAACTAATAAGAGGTGAGTACGGGGCAACGGCAATGTTGCTCTGCCGTTATTACTGGTTATCCGGGTTATTGTTTTAGCTAGATAAAAATAACATAAAATTTTTTCTTTTCAAGATAAATTTCAAATCGATCATTAATTTGTCGGCGAACTATCCGGTAAGTATTTATCGGCTATATTAAGCCCTTGCATTTCAATAATGAGTTTTCCGCTCTGATAATCTTCGGCTGGACGATCGACGCCGGAACTTGAACGGAAGAAGGACCCAGCCATCTCCATGTGGCTTTTCCCTCGAAAGGCAAGATGAGAGGATAAAGCCGGAAAATTTTTCGAAATCTATTGCAAACTTTCCATTCATCGCCGTTCTGGCATCAGAGAGTTTGGAACAAATTCTCCATCTGAGCGTCGAATCAGCCGTTAGCAACTCGGCATTCCCGTCTTTGCCCCGGTCGTACCATGTGCGAGAGACGGATTAGTGTGCTCAATAACGGGCCATAGAAAACTTGGAGGTAGGTGATGAAACGTAAGCTAACATATTCTTTGCTATTAACTGCGGGAACGTTACTATTCAGCTATTTTATCCTGACTAAATTTGCTGCTCCTAGAATCAGGGGGACGGTTGAAGCCGCAGCGCGCGATATTACGCAGGGTACGCTGCAAATTGTCGGTGAAAATGGAAAGCCGGGTGGCCAATGTCCACTTAAACATACTGATGTCAATGCGGAGATTAGCGGCTCGCTCTCGCGCGTCACACTCACACAGGAATTCCACAACCCGTTACAGGAGAAGATCGAGGCGGTCTATGTCTTCCCTTTGCCGCAAGCCGCTGCCGTTGATGAGATGACGATGATCGTGGGCGACCGTACGGTGAAAGGCAAGATTAAACGGCGGGAGGAGGCGCGGGCAATTTATGAAGCGGCTCGTGAAGCCGGTCAAGTCGCGAGTCTGCTTGACCAGGAGCGTCCAAACATCTTCACCCAATCGGTGACCAACATCTCTCCCGGCGCAACGGTGAAGATCACCATCAGCTACGTCGAGACTTTGAAGTATGAAGACGGAACTTATGAGTTTGTCTTTCCGATGGTCGTCGGGCCGCGTTACATTCCGGGCGAGCCGACCGGCAAGCAAGGCGGAGGCTGGGCGCCCGATACCAGTCAGGTTCCTGATGGCTCACGCATTACGCCGCCGGTTACGCCCGAAGGAACGCGGGCCGGCCACGATATTTCGGTCAATGTCACGCTCGACGCCGGCGTACCGATCGATTCCATTAAATCGACTCTGCACGAAGTTGAGGTCGAGCGTCCTGACAACCATCGGGCCATCGTGCGCCTCAAAGATCAGACGACGATTCCCAATAAAGATTTCATTCTCAAATTCGATGTCGCGGGCAAGAAGATTGAAGATGCTGTTCTGACGCATCGCGGCCAACAGGGCGGATTCTTTACGATGATCCTGCAACCGCCCGAGCGAGTCGCTCCGGCGGATGTCATGCCGAAAGAGCTGGTATTCGTGCTCGATACCTCCGGCTCAATGGAGGGTTTCCCGATCGAGAAGGCCAAAGAGACGATGAATCTTGCACTCGAAGGGCTTTACCCGCAGGACACTTTCAACCTCATCACTTTCAGTGGCGACACGCACATTTTGTTTCCTCAGCCAGTCCCGGTAACGCGAGAGAATCTTCGCAAGGCGCAAGATTTTCTCGCGTCTCGTCGAGGCAGCGGCGGGACCGAGATGATGAAGGCCATCCGCGCCGCTCTCGATCCGTCCGACAAACAGGATCATATCCGCATCGTCTGTTTTATGACCGATGGCTATGTCGGCAATGATTTTGAGATCGTCGGCGAGGTGAAGAAGCATCCCAACGCCCGCGTCTTCTCTTTCGGTATCGGCCAATCGACCAACCGGTTTCTCCTTGAAAACATGGCTAAATACGGGCGCGGCGAAGTCGAATATGTGACATTGCAGGACGATGGTTCGGCGGCGGCCCGGCGCTTTCACGAGCGCGTGCGCAATCCGTTGCTCACCGACATTTCAATCGACTGGGGCGGGCTGCCGGTCGCGGACGTCTATCCACAGCAGATCAATGACCTGTTCAGCACGAAGCCCGTCATTCTGACCGGTCGTTATACCTCGGCCGCACGCGGTACGATCCGCTTACGCGGCAAAATGGCCGGTCATAATTTCGTGCGCGAAATCCCGTTGGATTTGCCCGAGTCACAGCCTCAACACGACGTCCTGGCGACTCTCTGGGCACGCACCCGGATTGACGATTTGATGAGCGACGATTTTAATGGCCTGCAATCCGGGCATATGAAGCCTGAGTTGAAGGAAACAATTACGCAGCTCGGCCTTGAATACCGTCTCCTCACACAATTCACTTCGTTCGTTGCGGTCGAAGAGATGACTTTCACCGAAGGCGGCCAGCCAAGGCGAATCGACGTGCCGGTCGAGATGCCGGAAGGAGTAAGTCGCGAAGGAGTATTTAGCATGGCCGATAAAAAAGAGGACAGATTTGGCTATCTGCAAATGGCTCCGAGCGCCTCTCTTCCCACACCCGTCACGAGCAATAGAAGCATCAACCAGGCAGGCCAACCCCAACGTGCGAGCGAGAAGAGTAAATCCTCACGCCGCGCCAGTGGTGGAAATGTAGGGATTGGAGGCGGCGTGGGCGTGACGCCGATACCGCCGGGTAAGCCGGTGCCTGGAGTAGCTCGCGACGAAGCGATCAGAAACGAGCCACTGTCGCCGGAAGAGCAGAAACGCCTGCAGCTACTCTCAAAACTGCATCCGACCATCGCGGCAGTAATTGAGAGATTGAAGAATAAGCAGGCTCAACCGGCCGCCGAAGAGGCCAAATTCATCCGTGAAGGCAAGGCCGAGATTCAAATCTGGCTCACAGACAAATCACCGGAAACAATCGAACAGCTCAAGAAATTGGGCTTTGAGGTGATCCTCAATCCACAATCATCGAAAGTGATCATCGGGCGGTTGCCGATTGAAAAGCTTGCGGCGCTCGCTGACCTCTCGATAGTGAAATACATTTCACCACAGGCGAAATGAGTACCCAGTCCTGAGTGGTCGAGTCTTGAGTCGGATTGCCCTGCAACTCAAGACTCGGCGCTCAGGATTGATTTACCGCCTTCCACAATGATTGCCACGAGCCGCGCAGCAACTCTTCAATTTTGGCCCAATCATCTTCCTTCAAGCCGCCCTCTTCCGCTCTTTTGTCTCTGATCGTCATGGCCTCGGCGCGCAACCGGGCATGCTCCATCAATCGATCCGCCGGCACACGATAGATCTCGGCAGGCAGCTCCGCCAGCGCGCGGTCAAGATCAACAGGCTGGTGTTGCGCACGTTGGCGATGCACGATCCACCATTCCAGCTCAAGCCTTGCTACCTTATCGACATCGAATGGAATGTCACTGCCCTCTCGAATCGATTGGTAAAATTTGATGAGGGAGGGTAACGCTTTTTCATAATCCTCGCGTTTCTTCCCTTCTTTGAAAACAAAAGCGGCCTTTGCGGCCTGGTAGGCGACAGCATTAGATGTCGCGAATGGCAGATGATATTGGGAGCGCATCAACTCGGCCAGCTGGCTGAAGAGCTTAGCGCGCTCCTTGGCATAATAGGAGCGCCACATTCCGGTTTCGAGCCGCGCGACTTCGTTCGGATCGAATTCGCGCATCTTCGTTTGATGTGGGCCGTAGAGGTCTATCACAAGCCATCCTGACACTGCAACCAGGGCAATGAGTATGAACCACCATCCGCGCACCCATCTCCGCTTTTTCGTCCGTTTCGTCCCCTCTCTCAAATTCCCCATAGCATTCAGCCCGTTAACGACCGGTTAATGTTGGATAGAGATGAATAAAGTCCGGTCGCCGCAGCAAATCTCAGTTAGGAGGAGAACAAAAGCCTTCTCGGTGAGTGCCGTACTGCTGGTCTTTTGTTCTCCTCCAAACTGAGATTCCCCGCGGTCGCCTTGCTCACAATGCTCTTCGGTTACTTCTTTTGCAAGACGACCGGCGCCAGTTCGGCCCCTCGAACGTGTTCAAAGAAGCTGCGGACCACAGTGTATTGTTCGACAGGAATCGTCGCCGACTTCAGCACGAGCGTGCGTTTGAAGACTAAATGGCCATCTTTGACTTCCCACACCGCAGCAAAATTGCCGAACGGTTGATTGAGCTCCATCGCTTCGGGCATTTCATCAACCTCGAATCCCTCGGGCAACTTAATTTTTACGGTCTCGCTGTATGCTTCGCTATCAAGCATGACCGGATACTTGCGATTGGCCGTGCCCAGAAGCATCGCCGACCGGCGCGAAACGATTGCGGGTTTGAAGACCAGGAGCTTTCCTCTCATCGACTGCGCATAGGTCGGAGATTTGAATTCGACATCGAGCGCGAACTTCCCCGTCAGCGCATCATCAACCGGGTCGATCTTGGCGACCTGCGCGCTCGGCGCACTCTGGGTAACCCAGCGTTCGATCTGCTTGACATATTGCGGGCGCGAGGCGCGTTTGAAAAGACGGCGTTCTTCAACCGCCGCTTGACCGAACGAACGCTCGTGAATAACGGCCGTCAGCACGCCCTCGGCATTCAAATCGGCCTCGATCGTTCGTTCCAGCCGATTTGCTTCCGGCGGCGTAACGGGCATCCGGACCAGTCCTCCGGCATCGCCGGCGGCAATCAATGCCAGGCTGCCCTGCAGATAATCGGGCAGGTCGCCCACGGGCGTGTTCTCGTCGGTCGGATCGAAGATCAGTAACCGCCCGAGCGACGGGTGATTGATGATCGTCGGCGCCTGGGTGCCATCACTGACTTTGACGCCGATAATGCAGTGGTTGAATTGATGAGGAGAGGGCCATTCTTCTCGCACATAGGTCGGATCACCGGAATAGATCACCACCGGATAGGCTTCGATCTTGAGCGCTTTGAGCATGGCTCGCATTAAGTTGGCCTTGTCTTTGCAATCGCCATAATTTTTGCTGAAGACATCCATCGCCGCGTGCGGGCGATATCCGCCACCGCGCCCGATGCCGATCTGAATCGAAATGTAATTGACGTTCTGCGCGTAATGTCCGATCGCTTGAATACGCTCGAACTCCGTCTTGGCGCGCGCTGTCAATTCGACGGCCTTGGCGGCCATGGCGTCGTTGTAGTTTGCCTGCTGATCACTCAATTCGCTGGTGTAACGCGAAACATCTTTCCAATCGGCGAAAGTTTTGAGTGCGGTGCTTCTGCCGGCGGGCGGGTAGAGGCTGATTGCAATGCGGGGCGCGATATTGATGATTCGCGGGCCAGCCGGCTCACTCTCGATTAAAGGAAGATTGCGAAGTTCCCAGGTATAAGACGTGCCGCTCACTGTTGGTTCAATCTTCGCATGGTTGAACGTCACGCTCTCGGTGCGCCAGCCGGCCGGCAACGCAACGGTAATCCGAGAGAACAGGACTGGAATATCGCTCTGAAAATACCAGACAAACTGCGAGAAGACCGACCGTTCCTCAGTCGTCACTTCAAAACCAAAAACGCACCCGGCATCCGCGTCGTCTTCAGCCGCAATGAACCGTTTCCGCGCTTCGTTATAAACGTCGTTATCGGCCAGCGCCGCATCGACCACCTGGTTTTTGCCATAGCTTTTAACCTCGCCGGTCGGCCGGATCAGCCACGCACGCATCTCCTTCACTTTCTCAGTATCCGTGTTGTATACCGTGCGCGCCATCGCTTCATTCCGGCCTTCGCGCGAAAGAATGCGGACGGCAAAAGTGGTCGTCGTCGTGATGCGGCCGTCATCCTCGACAGTTTTGCGCGATTCGTCGTGTAAGACGACCGCATGTACTTTTTTGTCGTAAGTCGGGAGATTCACAGCAGCTGCCTGTTTAAGCCATGCCGGAACCTCATCTCCTTTTGCGAATGCTAATTCGCTCGCAATCACGACTGCCAAAACGCATATCATCAATCTCAGTAACATAACTCTCCTCGAATGGGCAACGATGAAGGATCAAAAGGATGATGGATGAAGAAAGGGTCAGGGATGAAGGATCAAAAGGATGAGAATGAGAAGGATGAAGGTGGGAAGAGGAAGAAGAGCCTTTTGATAAAAATGATAAAGTTCCTCACTTCATCCCTCATCCTGCATCCTTCCTTTACACCTTATCCTTCATCCTTCTCTTCCGTTGTCTTTCTCCCTCACCCTTTTACTTCTTGGTGATTGTCTCGTGTTTAAGAGTGACGGTGTGATTATCTTCCTGATGCATGGCATCAAAAACCTTTTTCAAATCCGGATAGATATTCTTCGGGAAGATCAATCCGGAGAACTTCAGATTTCGTTTATAGATCAGGGTCTTCTTATCCGTCGTGATGCCAAGACTAACATCATATTTACCGGCGGCCCCGAAAGTGAGCGGATGGGGAGCTTCGGCATTGTCGAGCGCAAACCCGTCCGGTAGATCGATCGTCACAGAATCCTCTTCCGTCCAGGGAAAGTGAAAATAGACGTCATGCTGGCGAGTGCTGGTAGGAAAGAGTGGCCCGATTCCTCTCTGAAAGAAGGCAGGCTGCACAAAGAGCCGTTTGCCCGTGCGCTCGGCATAGCCGGGGACGCTGATCTTGAAAGAACAGATCAACGGCTTGAAAGGATCGGTCACATTTTCGAGTTTAATGTCCGAGACCTCGGCGCCGCCCAGTCGCGATTTGACGGATTTACGAATCTCCTCTTCGCGTTCGCTCGCAGATTCCTCATCGTAGTCTTCTTTCTTATCGACGGCAAAATGACCGGAATATTCGATCTGGACTTCGCCTTCGAGTGTCCCGTCCTCGCTCAAACGTAAGGTGGCCGTTCGCTTCTGTTTCGATTTTTCAGCCGGTGAAAGTGGAGTCTTCACAAAGACCGGGTCCTTCGGATCGGCGACCAGCGCATCCTGGCCTTCCTGCTGCCAACGCAACATTCCCGGAGGGACATAACGGCTCGACGGATCAAAGAACTTCCATTCTTCGCCTACTTTGACGCCAACATCGTTGACGTGGAGGAAATAGTCGTCGGCAATTCTCGGATCAAAGAAGATGTCGCCCCGGTCAGGCAGACTGACAATTCGAGATTCAAACCCGGCCGCCGCCACGAGCGTGGCGAAGAGCAAATCGACATCTCTGCTGTCGCCATAACCGCGTTTGAGCGTGTCGGCAGGCGATCTGTTGTCTTTAAGTTTCTTCCTTTCCTCATCGCTCATCGTCGTCGTATCGTCATTGACGTTCTTGATCTGCGTGCGGCAAAAAGCGAGCAATCGCTCCAGCTTCTGTTCAGGAGTCGAGGCATCGCCGATCGCCGTTGCCGCAGCCTTCCGAATATCGTCATTGACCTTCATCGCACCTTTATTTTCTTCATAGACAGATTTGCCGTGATCTTTCCAATACTTCTCCGGCACCACTTTTTCACCCTTTGAATAATAGAGCAGCATCCAGGACCGCACCTGATCTTCCGGCGGCATCCGTGGTTCTTCCTGAAAAGCCGGGACATTGCTCATGCTCGTGCTGGTGAATCCGTCTTTATCTCTGGCAAACGGAGTAGGCTGTGCGTGAAAGGTGATCGAGCGCATCGTCAGATCGATCTTATCGAGGGATTTGATGTAATACTTGACCATCTGCACCGGGATCTCACGTTGAAATTGGAGACGTGTGTAAAAACTGAAAGGCCGTTGCTCATTCCACCGGTATTCGATGATTGAACCTGGTTCGACCGCCGGCATGGCAAAAGACTTGGCCTTGAACCGAAATCCGCTGAGGCGAACGATCTCACGGTCGAAGATCGCATCTTTCTTCAGTTCGACGATAGTGCCGTCAGGTTTGATGGTACGCGCGACGATGTCGCGAACATTGCCTTTCCTGTCGAGATAGAGGATATCAATTTTACTGTGTTTTTCGATTCCGCGCTCGTTGAATATTTTGATTCGAACGTAATGCGAGAATGTTTTGCGTGGGATACTGCCATCCCACTCATCTTTAACATAGACTTCCCAAAAGAGAGCTTCCGCGTCGGCGTCTTTATCGACCACCGGCGTTTTGAGGGCGAGATGTGATGGGTCAATCGGTTTCCACTGCTGAGCTCGTGCGGGTATAGAGATCAGAATTAAACAGACGACGCCCAATAGTAGGGGGGTAATCGAGCGATTAAGTTCCATATTATCTACCTTTCTATGTGGTTACGACTTTAGGGGGACCTTCGAGGTCATTTTGAAGATTAAATGTTGGATTCCGGCTGAAGCTGGCCCTGTTGACTTAAAGCCCATCTGGCTTTGATGTGACTTGATTCTGCCGATGAACTTACTTCGTTGTCTGTACCTCACATTTGCAATAACACGGTTGGTATCTTTCCATCATTCGACAAATGATTAGTTATTAAACGAAGTAACTATAAAAGAGTAACTATAATTGGAGATCGAATAGGTCCTGATCATAAAACCAGGTGGGATCCGGATGCAACTAAAACAATGGATTTTTATTTAAATTTCAGGATAAAACTTGCTAAACGAGTACCATGGAAGTCTGGCGTCCCAGATTTGGGAAAAAATAGGAAGAGCAGCCCGGATCAACCCGAATCATAAATAACCAATTCCGAATTTTCTTAAATGTTGACTTGATGTGCAGCTAGTGATCTAATTAGTTATGGAGGTTGATAGAGCCTTTCGATCATCACCTCTCAGAATTTTAAGTCTTCGAATCAAGTCCGACCGTCAATTGCCCCTTACCGATTCCCGATAAAGCCCCGATCGATCAAGTGATCAGGACATTTGCGCCCAATTCAACACCGGAGCTGGGGGAAGATGATATCAGCTAACCCATTGTAATTATTGTTGATTTATTGATGAGACTGATGCGGATGAAGTGAGATAATTCCCCGCAAGGAGGGCCGTGGTCGGATTCTCGTGGCAGCTCTTTGAGCAGGATGAGCAGCGTCCGGCGCGAGATTGTTGGGTGAAGGAGATGAAGAGGGTGATGAGTGTGAGGAAGTCGAGGAAGTAAAATGGGATGCTCGGCTTCATCACCCTCATCATCCTCTCCATCTCCTTCACCAGCTTCACTCCTGGGTCTTTTTGACAAACTTCAGCGAGGCAGAATTAATGCAGTAACGTAATCCCGTGGGTTGTGGTCCATCATCGAAGACATGACCGAGATGGGCGTCACACCGGCTACAGAGGACCTCGGTCCGACGCATCATCAGACTATTATCACTTTCGCTGCTGACATTCTCTTTGGTAATCGGTTGCCAGAAACTCGGCCATCCGGTGCCGGAATCGAACTTGTGCTTTGAGCTGAACAATTCCTGCCCGCAACAGACGCACACATAAACGCCCTTCTCGTGATGGTCCCAGTATTCGCCGGTGAAGGCGCGCTCGGTTCCTTTATTGCGGGCAACATAGAACTGCATCGGCGTCAAAATCTTCTTCCATTCTTCTTCTGTCTTCACGATCTTCTCCCTCGATTTAGAATCTTTGTTGGTTACCGTCCCCTTTGCATTTTGAGCTTGCTTCGATGTCTGCGCGAACCAAAATCCGCTCATGACCATGACCGCGATTAAGGCAATAATAAATTTCATCATGACCCTCCTGACGGATAAGAGGACAAAACGGCCGAACAAACACCAGTGTTCTCGTCGTCTGCCTCTCATTCGTCCTTAGAATTTCGCTCTCCCCGCCGCTAAATGCTTCTCGTAAGCTTTCGTCTGAAGTATGTTTTTGATCTCCGCAATGATCGCTTCCAGTTCCTCATCGGTGTTGAAGAAATGAGGGCCGATGCGAATCCCTGCGCCGGGCCGGAAATCCACGAGGAAATCGCGCGCCGCCAGTTCGCGCACGACTTCACCTGCGTACGGGGCATCAATGATGACCGAACCGCCGCGCTTCGACGCATCGCGCGGCGAATTGACTCGCCATCCTTCTTCGTCTGCCAGCTCGATCAATCTTGTCGTCTGCCTGATGGAATTGGCCCGGATCCGCTCAACACCGATCTCATTGACCAGATCGTAACCGCTCTCAGCCGCATAGAGCGCCGGAATGGCCGGCGAACCGTGGAGGAACCGATGGATATCATTGGCATAATCGATCTCGCCGGGCTCGAAGGCGAACGGAGCGCGGTGCGCAGCCCAGCCGGTCACTTTCGGCCTGAGCTGATCGCGCAATTCCGGCCGGACGTAAAGGAATCCTGCTCCCGGCCCGCCGCACAACCATTTGACCGACCCACCCGTCGCAAAATCGACATCGAGTTCTTTCACGTTGAACGGGACGGTACCCGCCGACTGATAGACATCCAGGACGACCAGCGCGCCGACCTTCCGCGCCTTTTCGACAATAGCCTTGACATCCTGGAGATAGGCGCTTTTGAACAAGACGTGTGAAATCGGCACGAGCAGCGTCTGGTCATCGATCGCATCGATCATGCGCTGGGTGTCGATCGTGATGCCGTCATCGCTCGGCACCTCGACGACAGTTGCGCCCGCCGCCGCCGCGTGCGCTTCATAGACGTACATGACCGATGGGAAATTCATCGCCTCATAAACGATCTTATTGCGCTTTTGCGTGAGATCGAAACACGAAATGATGATCGATTGACAGACCGAGACATTCTGGTGCATCACAACGGAACCCTGATCCGCGCCAATAATGCGTGCAATCTTGTCGCCGGTCGTAATAGGCATCTCCCACCAGCCTTCTGCCCAGGCGCGAATGCCGCGCGTCGACCACATCTCGGCATACTCCTGCAGGCGATCAGATGTTCTCTGAGGCATGGCGCCAAGCGAATGGTTGATCAGATAGACTGCCCTTTTCAGGATCGGAAATTGTTCGCGGTATGAAATGAGTTCGTCCATAGCTCTTGAATGGGTTCGTCGGCAAGTCCCGACAGGACTGCCGCTTAAAATTTAATCCGATGCCCGGTGATTATTGTTGAATGTCAAGCCGGCGATGGCGATTCCGATCGATCTGGAATCTCTGCCTCTTCCAGACAATCGAAGAAGCGATCGGGGTCTTTAAAATCCGGGATGATGCATTTCGCTCCGGCCCGTCGTAAAGCGTCGGCGCGGGCGTCGTCGGCAATCCCGATGAAAGCCAGCCCCAAATTCGCGGCCGTCCTGACATCCCAGATCCCGTCTCCGACCGACACGATTCGACTAAAGTCTTTCCGCTGATACGAGGTCAATGACCTCGAGATCGCGGCGCTCACGATCGTTTCTCGCGCAATCCCATCCTCGGCAAATCCTGAAGGTACATCTTTATAATCTATTCTCGCAGCTCCCAACTTCACTTCAGCGGAGGGTTGCCAGCAGCCAGTGGCGATGGCTTTCAGCCAGTCGCATTTTTGCGAGAGCAATCCAAGCATCTCCCTGGCACCCGAGACCTCCGCGAAAGATCGCGGATCCATCAGATGATGCTCCCTCAACAAATCGGTCAGGCGACTTTTGATCGCCTCTTCTTCGTGACTATGCGGTCCGCGCCCGAATCTTTGCTGAAAAATATATTGTGTGACGCCTGAGTCACTGACGTGCGGGCAGTTCTCCCAGTTCGTATCGATCTCCAGCAGGGCATGCAACTCGGCCATCGCTCTGGTATAGCAGATAGCATCAACCCGGCTCGTCTGAGTCAGAGTTCCGTCAATATCGAAAATCACCAGCTTCATCAGATCAATCTACTTATGACTAATGCAACCAATGAGGCACTATGAAGAGAAGATAAGACAAACGAGAAAGTTTTAATTCTTCCGCTTATTCAATTATTTCGCATGTTTTGTATTCTCTCCTTTTCTAGGTTTCGGTCAACAGCGATCTCGCAGCCCACAACTCAGGGAAGAATTTTTTATTGAGAGTGACCTTCAAATAGGAGGCTCCGTCACTGCCGCCGGTTCCCATCTTGACGCCAATCGTCCGCTCAATCATCTGGATATGACGCAATCTCCAACTGACGATTAATTCATCAAACTCGGTCAGTCGTTCACAAACGTCGATCCAGTCGCGGCGCCCACGTTCATCGTGATAGAGGGCAAGGATCGCCTGCGCGCGCGCCTCGAACTTCTGCTCTTCCGTCGCATCGGCCGGCTGTTGTGGCATGACGCCAATGGAGGTCAGCGCCTCAAAGAACCGGTCGCGCAGCGAGGGCTCCTGCAGACGCTTTTTGAGCTTCGCGTGCATCTCTGGCGATGGCTCGTGATAACGCAACATCTTCTCGTCTTTCAATCCGCAGAGAAATTCCAATTCCCGAAACTGTTCGGACTGAAACCCGCTGGCCGGGCGCAGCTTGCTGCGAAAGGCCATGAAATGTGTCGGGAGCATCGTTTCAAGAATCGTGAATTGTTCGACCAGCACCCGCGCGATCTCGGTGCAGCGTCGCAATAATCGCGCCGCCTCGTAAACCTCATCACGCGAAGTCGGAGAGGAGGTCACCGCGCGCAGATTTGCGACCACCGCGTCGAGTTCGTGCAGCAACTGCTTGAACCACAGCTCATAGGTCTGGTGAATGACGATAAAAAGTAACTCATCGTGATGCGGCGGCGAAGATTGCGGAAATTGAAGAGCGATGAGATCCGCGACGCGCAAATATTCGCTATAGGTTAATTGCTTTGAATCTGATGAATCGATTGGTTCCGGCATGGTCGTTCCAGGTAACATCACTACTGTTAAAGGATTATTTAAAGAGAGTGTGGTGGTCCGCCATGTTACTTCAGATTGCGAATTTAAAGAATCGTCTTTAAGGTCGAAAGGCTGATATTCGCCCCGCAAATGACGATGACCACATTCTGATCGACGAATCGCCCACTCCACTTGAGGAAACCGGCGATGGCGGTCCCGGCCGCGCCTTCGATCAACAGATGGTGGGCCTCAATGAACTGCCGCATCGCTTCGGCAATCTCTGTTTCCGAAACAAGCACGTAATCATCGACCAGCACGCGGCAAAAGTCGAAAGTTATCGCTCCGGGTTCAAATCCTCCTGCCGTCCCGTCTGAAAGCGTGGGCTTCGACTCAACCGCGACAAACGTCCCCGCTCTTACCGCAAGGGCCATCTCCGGTGAATTCTCCGGCAGACAACCGGCGACGGTTAAGCGATTTTGACCGGCTGCTTTGAGATACCCGGCGATCCCGGAGATCAATCCGCCGCCGCCGACGGAGACGAACAAGGCGTCGATCTGCGCAGCCTGTTGCGCCAGCTCAAGGCCGATCGTTCCCTGGCCGGCAATAATATCGGGATCGTTGTAGGGCGAGATGTAGACGAATCCTTCCCGGTCTGCAAACCGGCGCGCATATTCTTCAGTTTCCAGACAGTTTGCGCCGTGGATGCGAACTTCGGCTCCGAGTCTTTTAATCGCATCGATCTTCGTCGGTGCGGCGTTATCCGGAACAAAGATGATGCCGGGGCGATTGAGCGCGTGCAGGCCGAAAGCTACGGCGGCGCCGTGGTTGCCGGTCGAAGCCGTGACGACCGGATGTCGTTTTTGCTCTTCGTCCAGCGCGAGCAGCTTGTTCATCGCGCCGCGCACCTTGAAAGAGCCGGTGGGCTGCAGGTTTTCCAACTTCACCCAGACCCGCGAACGCGTCAGCCCGCTCAGATACGGAGAGTATTCGAGCGCAGTCTCTTTGAGATATGGACGAATGCGCCGCTCTGCCTTGATCACCTCGTCGTAAATATTCATTTCCCCTTCTCCCCACTCAAGAAAAGCTGAGAAGCCAGACGAAAATAACGAACCGAACGAAGTCCCCAAGTCCCCGTTCGGTTCGTTATTTTCGTTTAGTTGATCTTTGCTCTCGCTATTCGTTTGGCCCGTATTTGAAGATCACGCCGTTGCCGCCAACGACCCAGCCGCAATCCAGCCCGACGAAAAAGAGTTTCGTCAGATTGGCATGAGTCTCCAGCAAAAGCCCTTCCCAGTTCTCGCCGCCGTCACGCGTGTGGAGAATTGCTCCCCGATCGCCGGCAATCCAACCCTCTTTGTCGTTGATGAAGAACAGATCATTGAGATTTTGCGGGTAATTAGATTTCTGTTTCTGCCAATGACTCCCGCCATCGCTGGTCACGATGATTCTGCCATTGGAGCCCACCGCCCATCCCCGTTTTGAATCGATAAAACGCACGGCGCGTAAGGCATCGGTGACCTCCGAGTTCTGCTCTTCCCATGATTGACCCCCGTTGACCGTATGCAAGATCGTTCCGCCGGCGCCCACGACCCAGACCTGCATCCGGTCGATCGCCGCGACGTCATAGAGCAGTTTACGCGTGAGGGGAAATTGTAATTTCCATGTCTCACCGCCATCCTCGGTGATCTGGATCACCCCTGATTCGCCGCAAGCCCATCCGATCCGATCATTGATAAAGGACATTCGCAAGAGGATCGGTTCCGGGGTGCGGAGCGTATCTTCATGCATATTGGTGTCATTAACCTGAGTCTTCCCGTCTTCATTGACCGAGACTCTGCCCAAAGCCTTGTCCGGGCGTCTGTAGGGCTGCGGCGCCGTCACGCCGTCGGTCCACTTCTCTTCACCCTTCGTGCTGATCAGAACAAAGGTGCGTTCCGTAATATTGTAAGCCCCCCTCGGACTGATTATTGAGTATTCCCCCAATAAACAGAGGCGTTCGGCGTCTCCTCCGGGGTTGAGCACCCGGACGTCCCGCACCATCTCTTTTTTCTGGCGCTCCGGCAATGTGCGCCGTCGCCAATTCTCACCTCCGTCCTCGGTTATGACCAGAGTGCCGTTGCTGCCGACCACCCAGCCCCGCATGCGATCGACAAAGAAGACTGAAGAGAGACGGGCGAAGATTCCGCTCTTTTGCGCCTTCCAATCAAACTCCTCGATCCGCTGCGAGGACACCTGGCGAAGAGGCAAGAGGAGAATGAGCGGAAGGAAAATCGCGATCAAGCGACTTAACCACAAACGATTCCAAGCTCCGGACGGAGTTCGGAATTTGAATTCTCGAAGACCTCGTTGGTGAAACATCTCCACTCCTGACGCCCATTCTCACAGCTCGAATCATTGAACGACGACGCGCATCCAGGCGACAAGGCTGGCCAATCCAAGCCCCTGATCAAATTTCTTGAGGAGGTTGCCGCCGACAACAATCGTATCGCCCGGAACGAGGTAGATATCTTGCGTCTTGCCCTTTTCAATATCTTTCAAAGGGACTTTCATCGGCGCCGGCCGGCCGTCCGGTTGCATGCGCAGAATACGGACCTTATTGCGGTCGCCCCACTTGGAGAGATATCCGGCCTTTGCCAGCCCCTCGGTCAGACTCATGCGGCGCGTCATTTCATAGATACCGGGGCCTGTCACATCACCGATAACCATGAATTTCAAGCTGTGGACCTGGACCATTTGAACTGTGACTTTAGGGTCAATGATATATTCCTGCAATTTTTCCGCGATCTCTTTCTCGATTTCATCGGTCGTGCGACCGGCAATCAGAACCTGGCCGATCAGCGGATAGTTGATCTTTCCGTTCGGAGGCACGGTGATATTTGAGCGCGAATAGATCGGTTGATCGAAGACATCGACTGTCAGAACATCTTCCGGGCCGAGCCTGGCCGTCGCGAAGAAGTTGTTGATATATGGCATGATGGCCGCATCGACTTCGGACGCATCCTCGCGACGCAGGATCGCGCGATCTTCATCGGTAATGACCTTTGCCGAATTTCCAGCTGTCGGCTTGGCTGAATTTCCGGCGGGGCTTCCAACCGCCGTCATTTTATCATTTGTGCTGCGCGCGTGGGTTGTTTTCTCAGGCTTGAGCTCTTGCTTGACCGGTGTTTTTTCCGAATCCGATCCGGGATCCTGCGCGGTGGCAGTCCACTCGCCCCACCCCAACATTAATAAAGCGCTCGCGAGACAACAGAGCCAATAATAATGGTTATTTCGATTAGTCAGAGACCTCATTGAAACCTCCCTTCAATTCCTGAGATATCTTTCAGCGAATGTAAAGATATTCTCAACAGAAAATGTGAGATGAGCTCGCCGCGGTTCCGATGCGGTGAACTCACTGGTACCGGTTCCTCTCATCTTCCATGTCCGAACATCACGATCTTGATCGATTTGAACATGATCCAGATGTCGAACAGGAGCGAGACATTTTTAATGTAATAAAGATCGTATTGTAATTTTTGAGTAGCATCATCAACCGAAGAACCGTAACCGTAGTTGACTTGAGCCCATCCGGTCAGTCCCGGTTCGACGAGGTGACGTTGCGAGTAAAAGGGGATTTCTCGATTCAATTGCTCAACAAAGAAGGGGCGTTCGGCGCGCGGGCCGACAAAACTCATCTCTCCGCGGAGGATATTGATAAATTGAGGGATCTCATCGATGCGCATCTTGCGAATGAAGTTTCCCACGCGGGTAATCCGCGGATCGCGCTTGGCGGCCCATTGTGGCGTGCCGTCCTTCTCCGCATCCAGCCGCATCGAACGAAATTTAATGATCCGGAAGACTCGGCCGTTCTTTCCGACCCTTTCCTGGGTATATAAGATCGGCCCTGGCGAGTCAAGTTTTATCGCAATTGCCGTGATCATGGCAATCGGCAACGAGAGGACAGTCGCGATCAAAGCCATGACGATATTAAAAGCGCGGCGAACGGTATTCCATACGGCCCTGCGTTTGCCGCCGCCTGAGAAGATGATCCAGCTCGGCCGCAACATTTCGACGCTGATCTTGCCGGTCAGTTTCTCGTAAAGAGACGTCCCCTCTTCGATCGCGACGCTGCCCTGCAACCGTAACTTCAAGAGTTGATCGACCGGCAGATGGCCGCGCCGGTTCTGCAGAGCAATGATCACACGGTCGATCCGCTCTCGCTCGACGATTTGATTGAGGTCTCCGACCACACCGAGCACGCACGGATTGATGAGGCTCTTTCCGATCAGCTGCGGGTCCTCGGCGATGAATCCAACCACTTTGTAACCTAGATCGCGGCGCAACATCGCCTCGCGCGCAACCTCGACGGCGAGATTGTCGGCGCCGACAATCAAGAGACGCTCGCCCAGGCGCGGGTGACGCATCACCCAGTGAATCATGAGGCGCCAGCAGACCATGAGACCCAGCGCGAGAATCATCGCGATGACGGGCACGCCGTTGGCGTAGTGGCGAAGTCCTTTGCCCTCGATCTCCTGCAAATAACCGAGCAATAACGTCGGGCGTAACCCGAAGATCGTGCCCAGTACCAGAATCACCACTCCGGCAGCACTATATAAATCTGTCAGCAGTTCCCGGCGCAATCGCGGTTTAGTGATGTCATAAAGATCGAAAAGGTAAAAAATAAACTGACAGATTAATGTCGTGAAGGCGATCTTGAGTAGCCCTCTTTGCTGGAAGAGGACTGAGTCAATATACTGATCAAAATGGATGTAGAGGCCGAGCAGCACGACCGAAAAGACGATCCCTGCCTCTACCACCAAAAGGGTAAGGGTTTTCAGCCAAATGTCTCGACTTGGCATAAATAGCGGGGCGGGCGTTAGAGGATGGATCATGAACATCCATCCATTAACTCCTCTTTCTCCTTACAATCCCTATTTTATTCAGGCCGTTTGCGATCTTGCTGCGGACGGTCCGCTGATTTTGCTCGCGTTGAGCGTAGTACCGATAATTATCGTAATAACCGGCTTCCTGTTTATGCTCCGCTCCGTTGAGCACGATGCCGAGAACGCGACCTTGAGGGAGAGAGTCAATCGCCCTTTCGACCGTATCATACGTAGCCATGCCGGCACGCACGACCATGATCACCGCATCCGAGTGATTGGCGAGTAAGCGAGAGTCGGCAAATGGCATAATCGGCGGCGAATCGATTAAGATGAAATCGAAATATTCACGGACTTGCGCGAGCATCGTTTCAAGCCGCTCGCTCGAAAGGAGTTCGGTCGGATGATTCGACTCGCGGCTGACCGGCAGGACATAGAGGTCTTGTCCTTCGAGGCGAAAGATCGAACTGAAAATATCGTTCTCGCCGTTCAGGATTTCGGTGAACCCGACCGTCGGTCGAATCCCTAGATACAAAGCGATATTCGGACGCCGCAGATCGCCGTCCACCACCAACACTCGCTTCTCTTTCGATTGCGCAATCGCAAAGGCCAGATTGAGCACGGTTGAGGTCTTGCCTTCCCCCCCGACGGCGCTCGTGACCGTCACGACCTGCGTCTGCTTCTTGGCCGACGCATGGAAGAGCTCGGTCCGCAAAGTCCGAAATTGCTCGCATTCCGGCGTCTGCGGGTCGGTCAACAAGATCAGGCGCGGGTGTAAGCGTGCCATCGAGAGTTGCTCAACCGGAATCTCCTGTTGGCCCCGCTTGATGATCGCGACCTTGCGCTTTTTGTTCTTGCGCGGCCCATCGCGTAATTCAGGCGGCTGCTCTCGAAGCTCGGCCGGCTCACCGGCCTCTTGACCTTCGTCTGTTCGATCGAAGGAAGGAAGGACCATGCCTTCATTCGAGCGAGGGCCGTCCGGTACTCCGATCATCGAAGGCAGTCCAAAACCTTCATCAATGTGATCCCAGGTCTTGTTGCTGATTGGGGCTTCGGGTGTTCCCACTCGGGCGGCGAGAGGATCCCGACCGAATTCGTTGTCTTTTTCGTTTTGCTGCTGGCGCCGAAGCGCTTCAAAGACTTTGCTCATATTGATCGCATCTCTGGAGGAGGACGATAGAGGAGATAAAATGCACGAAAAATTTATCAATTGTTTTTCGTTTGTTTCATTATTTCATTCGTTTGCGTCATCTTTGTGACATTCAGTTCAACTTGCGCGGAATACGGTACGGGGCGTCCGCAAAGTTGTGATCTCACCAAAGTCGTCTCCAAACCAAATCAGACAATAGTTCACCCCGTCTTAATGTTGTTTTCGAAACCATCCTCGCCCTTCTCTTCTTTGGGCGTAATGACCTTGAACTGTGATGATTCGCCCTGGCCCTGCTGAAAATGAGCGTCTTTCTGGCGGTTCATCTCCTGGCGCGCATGGTTTCTTCGATGATTGTGCGAGCGCCGGCGCTGCGGTTCATAGGGAGCGACTGTGGGGTTGGTCAATCCCGTCTCCACTTTCCAGCTCTCCTCGGTCGCTTCACGCATGATCGGCAAAGGAGGTAATGAATCAGCCATGACCAGGTTCGGCTCGTCGTGAATCGTCGGTTGCAGAAGGTCGAGAGAGTCCGCGACCTCCGAGATGATCTCGGCCGTGATCGGCCGCGCATCCATCGCGAACCCGGTCAGTAATGCGTTATCGCAAAGATTGTTGATCATGCGCGGAACGCCTTCCGAGGCGCGATAGATGAGAGCGACCGCGTCTGGAGTGAAGAGGTCGAGACGCGCCGCGCCCGCCACTCTCAGGCGCGCCCGGATGTAGCCGGAGACTTCGTCGGCCTTGAGCGGCTTGATTTCACAACGCAGGCTGATGCGCTGTTTCAATTGCCGCAGGTCGGAACCGTTGAGCACGTTACGCAACTCCGGCTGGCCAACCAGGATGATCTGCAATTGCTTCTCGGTATAAGTTTCAAAATTGAGCAGCAGGCGGATCTCTTCGAGGAGTTCACGCGATAAGCCTTGCGCTTCATCCGCAATCAGCACCGTTCGCAATCCCCGTGAATGGCGCATCATCAAAAGCCGTCCGAACTTCATCAACACTTCGGACTTCGAAGCGGACTGACCGAGTTTGAAATCGGCGGCGAGGTGCTGATAGAACTCGGCCACCGTCAATCCGGGATTGAAGATGTAGGAAGTCAGCACGCTGCGGTCCAAGCGCGTCAGCATGGCGCGCAGCATGGTCGTCTTGCCGGTCCCGACCTCTCCGGTCACAACGATCAGCCCTTTGCCATGTTGAATCCCATAATGCAGGTTCGCCATCACTTCGCGGTGGCTCGCCGTAAAGTAGAGAAAACGTGGATCGGGGGTGAGGCTGAATGGAATATCTCTGAGTCCGTAAAATTGCAAATACATAAATGTCGATTGTCAGATGTTGAGATGCCGAATGCCGGTCCGAGCCGGGTCCGGAGACCCGGCCGGTAAACGGTCCGACATCCTAAAAGGTTCCCGTTACCAGATTCAAAACGCGCGAGACTTTGATCGCTTGATAAAGCAAGGGGATCGCCGCCACAATCAACAGGATGACGCCGAACACTTTGACCACGCTGAGAAATGGCACCCAGCGGCGTTCCTGTTTGGTGATGATCTTGGGGACCGTCACCAGCAACGGCAGTCGCGCATAATGTGCTACATCACGAGCATCGCGAATGGTCATCAGCGCCCGCAATTCCATCGCCACGGCGGCGATCAGGCCGGATAACAATCCGAGCGCCAATGAAAGCGGATAGAGCAAGCTGCGTTTCGGCGAGACCGGAACTTCGGGCAAACTGGCCGGGTCCGCCATCCGGAAGGTCTCACCGCTGAAATCGTTGATCACCTTCGCGCTAAACCGCGCGTTATCGCGCAATGCCAACAGGTCTTCGTAGCGCTTACGCAGGGTATTGTAATCGCGCTCGATCTTGGTCGCCTCAGTCGCCAGGAGCGGCGTCGTTCGTAATCGATTATGCAGTTCGGCGTACTGGCGATTGGTCTCTTCGAGCTCTTCTTCCTTGTGCGCCAGGTCGCGCTTATCAGCGGCGATGCGAATTTCAAGGTTCTTAATCTGCAGATCGTTGCTGCGTGAAGCGCGCTTGACCTTCTTGTCCTGCTCGGTCTTGCTTCGCAGGTCTTCCATTTCCCGATTGATCGCATCGATCTGCACGCGGAGCTTGATCACTTCAGGGTTCTTCTCGGTATAGACGGTCAGCAACTGTCTGAGCTGCGCTTCGATGTCGGCGCGTCTCGAGCGCAATTGCCCCTCAGCCTGGCCGACCGCGACCGGGGTCTCGGGCTCGACCGTGTCTTGCGTCTTCAGCGTCCCGAGCAACTGTTCATTGGTCCCGATCTGGCTGCGCATCGCATCGATCGAAGATTGCTGGGATTGGCGAATCAACCCCAGGCTATTCATCTGGCCGAGCATATTCTGCTCCTGGCCCGGAACGGCGTCGGGATTCTTGATCAGATAACCGGCGCGCGCCAGCTCGATCTTCTCCAGCTCCGATTTGACTTCGTTGATCCGTCCCTCGAGCTGATCGATGGTCGTATAGACTTGACGCCTCGTCTCATCCGAGTTGGCATCAATGAATCGTGCAGCCAAGTCCGCCACGACATCGCGCACCGTCCGCGGATCCGACCCGCGGAACGAGATCGAGAAGGCATAGACTCCCGAACTCGCGCTGAAAGGTCTGACATAGATATGCCTGAGCATTTCGTCGATCACGACTTCGAGCGGCACATTGCGACTGGTCAGTTCTTGATAAAGCCCATAGCGATTGATGATTCGCTGCAACTCAGTCCGGCTGGTAACCTGCTTCTGAATGGTGCTCAGACGTGAATTAAGATCTATTTGATTGACCGGCTGAACGTAATTCGGCGAGACCTTGGGCGGATCAACAATGATCACCGTCGTCGACTCATAAACATTCGGCAATTTTCTGATTGCGTAACAAAGCGCCGAGCTAATGATGATCAAGGGTACCAGTACAAAATACCGGCGCCGCCAGATCAACCGCAAATACTCAGCAGGCGTCCTCACCCTGAAACTGGCCATCACGTCTCCTCTTCAACCTAATATTCTCTTGTCCTTCAATCCAACGCCGCCAACCGCGCACCAATCCCGCCGGTGCAACTTCCTGGGCGGGCGTTGATCTCGAACATCGACAGCGGACCATCCACATCTGTGAGGTAACCAGTTGGGGAAGACGGTTTCGACTCTCAAGAGGATCCGCATCTACTTGACAACAGCAAATTTTGAAAGGCCCTGCAGTTTAAGTGATTTCGCCAGCATGTTCGGCGCCGGAATTATACCGACCTTGATAACACGAAACAAACGAAAATAATCAAAAGACAAAAAGTTCCTTAGCAAATTTCTGCTTGAACTATCTCTTAAGTTCTTCTTTAATCCGGCTTCAATCTATCTTTAATCTGCGCATCATGAGACGCTAATCGGCTCTTGAGCAAGAAGAACGCGGGACTTACCTTGAGTCAAGTGAGACGCTGAAGTAGCATACCCGCTCCTCGATCTCAGTGAATGGTGACGATCATATGTCAAATGCAATTTCCGTCTGTCGAGTCAGCAAGAGTTATGGAGATTTTGTTGCCGTCAATGACCTCTCACTTGAAGTTAAGCAGGGAAGCATCTTCGGATTGCTCGGTCCAAACGGCGCGGGCAAATCGACGACGATCCGCATGATCGTCAATATCACGATGCCTGATTCCGGCGAGATCCAATTATTCGGCCAGCCGATGAGCGCCAAACTCCAGGAACGCGTCGGTTATCTCCCCGAAGATCGGGGCCTCTATAAGAAAATGAGGATCGGCGAACAACTCGCCTTCTTCGCCCAACTCAAAGGAGTCCCCCAGGAGACGGGAAAAAAGAGGATCGATGAGTGGCTCGACCGGGTCGGAATGTCCGCCTGGAAACAAAAAAGGTGGGAAGAGTTATCGAAAGGCATGCAGCAGAAGGTCCAATTCGTCTCGACCATTCTCCATTCACCCGATCTCGTCATCCTCGATGAACCTTTTTCAGGCCTTGATCCAATCAATGTCGGACTGCTCAAAGAGATCGTTCACGAACTCAAGCAGAAAAATCGAACAATCATCTTCTCTACTCACCTCATGGAACAAGCCGAAGAATTGTGCGATGAAATTTGTTTAATTAATCAGGGTCGAAAAGTTCTGAGCGGGGCAGTTCGTGAGATTAAACGAAGTGTCGGATGGCGGTTTATCGCCATCGACGGCGACCGTTTCGAGCACATGCTCGACAACAACCCGATGATTAAAACGATCGCCAGGCGCCGCGATCACATCGAGGTCTCCATGCGGGATGGAGAGGATCCGCAGCAACTGCTCAAACAGCTGGTCAATAATGGCGCACACATCACAAAATTCGACCTTGTCGCGCCATCGCTCAATGAGATCTTTATCGAAAGCGTGACCAACTCTAGAAATCATCGAGAGAATGGAAAGTAAGCGCGAAGCCGCTCACCATCTGCGCTTCCCAGCTTCTCTTAAGCTTCTATCAATACGGCAAGACAGGCAAGATGGGACGTAAAAGCAAACAAGAGATGGTTCTGGAGATCTATGATCGCGAGGCGATGGGTGAGGTGACGGCGCGCGAGATCGCGATCATTAATGAGGGATTGATCGAAGAGTTCGGTGAAGGCGGGGCGATGACGCCGGCAGAGATTGCGCGCGTACTCCACGATGAAGATTTGCCGGTCAAGTTCGAGCAAATTTTCAGAATGGCGACGCCGACGGAAAAATATGAGCAGCTCTTTGAGGGTCTGGCTCTTAGTAAGTCGCTCAGACAGGCTGAAGAATCTTTACAGAAGATTGATGAGCTTTACCGCAAATTTCAACGGATCGGAGACCGCATTGGACTGCGTTTCGCGCGCCAAACCGCGTTGCGCGCTAAACGAAACGCGATGGCTCTCTCTCAATCTTCTAATCTCACCAGATTAGAAAGAATGGAGCAAACCGAGATTGTCCAGTGGTTCACGATCTGGTTACAAACCCCCAGTCTCTTCGCGCAATGGCTCGAATTGCGAAAAACTACTCCGGCTTTTAAAGAAACGTTTAAAGAATCGCTGAGGGCGACTTCCGAGGAGAGCAACGAACAGCGCCGGGCAGATTGAAAGAATCAACAAGGAGCGGGCCACCAACGAGCCTGGTGCCGAAGCTTTTGATAGCCCGCCCTGGCCCCTAGCTATTCTTTGCTAGGCATCTATAAGAAAGTTTCAATAGCTGATTTATTCCAATTTTTCAGTCAGACAAAATGCAGAAAATATCAATTAAGTAACAATCTCTCTTCAACCATCTGCCAGTGGGCTACCAGCGGTCGATGCTCAAGATATGTTAACTTCATAATGCCTCAGCTAATCTTTTGTTGGACCGCACACTGATCCTGGATCAGAAATTTGGATCAGAAATTTGGATCAGAAATTTGCTCGGCTCCTGATGCAATACCAGCTATTCGTTCGATCTTCACCGCATTCATCTTTGTTTCGTCTAAGGTATAGATTCTCTCATACCCTTCGCGATCCAGGCGTTGGATGGTACGAAGCAACTCCGCCGAATGTTGTTTGATGGCATCTTCAGAAACAAACCGATGCGGCCGCTTTCGATTGTTAGAAAGACAGGTCTCCAATGAGAAATTGAAAACGATGGCAACGACGGGAACGCGGTGCAGTCGAGCCATTCGCAACAAGGGGCGTCGTGCCTTGTATTGGAGGTTGGTCGCATCAACGACGGTCAGTCGCCCGACCGTCAACCGCAGCCTGACGATGTGATGAAGCAAGCCGAAAGTCAGGTGATTGATGCTCTGATCACTCTCTTGATCGCAGATCACAGCGCGGCAGAAGTCCGATGAGACGACCTCGGTCGGCCGAAAGTGTTGGGAGGCGAAAGTCGATTTTCCAGCGCCGGATGAACCGATCAGAAGGACGAGCGCCGGATCCGGGAGTTGAAGATTGATCAAGGCATTGAGAGATGTTGTGCCGGACGCCGGTTACTGGCCGCCCCGAGCCTGGGCCTGTTGTTGTCCCTGACGCGCCGGCAATGTCTCTGGAGGTGTCTTGCTTGCCGAATTGGGCGCCGGCGCCGGGACGCCATTCACTTCTGCGACCGCCACCAGCTTCTCCGGTTCGCGCGGTTTCTCTTTTGGAGGATTGAACCCCGGATAGCTGATGCGCTGGTGGTAGACATTGTTGAGAGTATTGACGAGACTCTCGCGAATCATCGTCAATTCCTTCATCGTGATGTCGCTTTCATCGAGTTGACCGTCGGCGACGACACTATCCACAATCTTTTTGATGATCGCCCGAATATTCTCCGGGGTTGGTTCTTCGAGCGAGCGAACCGAGGCTTCGGCTCCATCCGCGAGCATGAGGATGACGGCTTCCTTGGTGTGCGGTTTGGGTCCCGGATAACGAAAATCATCGATATTGACGGTCCCGCCGCACTCTTCGGCCTGTGCCTTGGCCTTATGATAAAAATATGCGAGGACGCGGGTGCCGTGATGTTGCGGGATGAAATCAATGATCTGCGGCGGCAAATCGGCCTCTCTCGCCATTTGAATGCCGCGCCGCACATGCCCCGTGATGATGCGCACGCTGTCGAGCGGAGAAGCATCGTCGTGGGGATTTGGCCCGCCTTTCTGATTTTCGATATACATATTCGGCGCGGCCAGCTTGCCGATGTCGTGGTAGAGACACCCGGTCCGCGCCAACAAGGCATTGGCGCCAATCATTTTCGCCGCTTCTTCGGCCAATACTCCGACCATGAATGAGTGATGATTTGTGCCCGGCGTCTGGATCGCCAATTGGCGCAATAAGGGATTTTCGGCATTCGACAATTCGAGCAACCTGATATCGGTTAAGATATCGAAGAACGTCTCATAGATCGGGGTCGCAATGCTCGCGATGGCCGCCGTCAGCAATGCGCCGACCAGGCACAAGACCACACCACCCACGAGCTTCTTCCACTCCAGGTCGTGGTGGGCGATCAGCAGGGCCGCCAACCCCATTCCGATATTGACGATGCAGACCGAAGAACTCGCGACCATGACCGCGTTGCGCGTCCGGTAGCGTTGCACGCTGTAGATGGCGGTGATCGATCCGGCGAGAGCGAAAGCTGAGATCGCCAATCCATGCGGCGAGATGAGGCCGACCAGGATCGCGTTCATGAGCCCTGCGACCAATCCGATCTGGCTTCCGATCAGCAGCGAGAGGACGAGGGCACACGCCGGAAAAGGGATCGCAAATTGGAATTCGAAAACATCACCAAGACCCATCGTTTCCGGTCTGGAGGCCAGCACTGCCGCGCCGAACATGCCGGCGCGGACCAGCAGCATTTGCATCATGAGGGCCGAACTTGCGACCCAATAGGCCGTTCGCGGGCCGAGCCGAGACGATTGGCTGGTGATCGCTGCTTTGTAGAGCGCGAAATTCATGAGCAAAATTAAGACCAGCAATCCGATCAGATGTTTCGGATCGCGCTGTCCCAATTGATGCTGGCGGACGGCGTCAATCAACGGCAGCTTCTCTTCCGTCACGACCTCGCCCGCGCGCAGCAACACCGGATTGCGCCTGAACAGCGGCGGTGATTCGGCAAGGCGCGTCTTATCCTTGACGATCAGATCGGCCGGCACCACGATGTCTGATTCGGCAACGTCACCAACTCGATACTCTGGCAGGACCGAAAGTGGGAAGTGCGAGATGAAAAATGTCGTGATGAGTGAGAAAACCAGGGTGACAACGATGAAGCGGATTTTTTGCGGAACGCGATGAAACTGGGTTGTGATCCATTCTCCCGCCGCTTGCGGCATTTGCTTCAGCCGCGTCATCCACAAACGTAATATTACTTTACTCATGGCTCTATCGGCACAGCTCGCTGATTGATCTCAGCGAACCAGCACCAGTGCGGAAAGCGATTATAGCACAGTTGAAAAAATGCGAAATCTTTCTTGTGGTATGATTCATCTTATATTCCGCCGGACTCACCGGATCGATGGAAAACAGTTCCATTAGAATATGTGAGGAACCGGATTCAATCGTGGTCGGATAATCGTTCGATGTCAATGAAATATTCGCTGTTCCACGCGGAGGTCGTAAATTTTGGCGATGCCGGCGAGTGAGTCTGCCGGTTTGATGGTCATCGGACTGACCATCAAGCTCGCAAGTAACGCAAGTAAAACTTGCCGTAAACTTGCCGTAAACTTGCCGTAAACTTGCCATAAACCTGCCATAAACCTGTATGAAGCCGCTTAAACTTTATACACGAACAACACTTTTGACCTCATCTGTCCTCACGACTGTCCTCTTGCTGGTTCTCTATTTTTTCGTCAAGAATATTAGAGATATTGAAATACAGGAGAATGAGCAGCATGCCAAGCTGTTGGTGACGGAGATCGCCAACCAGCTTTCATATGATTCACCGCGTGAAACCGTGCAATTGCAGGCCCGCGCCATCGCGTTCAGCGAGGAACATGAGGGCCAGATTCGTCAGATTCGCATCTATGGCGAGACCCGAAGAGGCCTGCGTGAAGTGGCCAAGATCGCTCCCGACGAGCCGGAAGAGATCTCCCTCGCGGACTTGAACATTTTGCGTCGAGGCAAACCGATTGCCCGAGCTCGCCGCATCTCGACCGATGAGGGCAGCGAGACGGTCATGTATGCCGCCGCCCCGATCTTTGATGAGAGTCAGTTCCAGGGCGTCATCAGTTTAATGACCACCCGCATGCAAGTCTCCGATCTCTCGCAGCGGATCACCAGTTTGGCGGTCGCCTTGCTGCTCTTCGCCATCATCTCGACCACTGCCCTTCTCTATTTTCTCTTCAGCCAGGTCCTCTACAAACCGGTTGAGGATTTGTTGAAGACCATGTCCGAGGTCAGAAGCGGCAATCTGGATGCCGCGGCTCCGGTGCGGGCACGCGACGAATTCGGCGAACTCGCCAGCTCATTCAACCACATGATCGCGCGGTTGCAGGAGATGACGGCCGAACGCGAAGCTTACCAAAAGAGACTTGAGGAACGCGTTCGGGAATCGACGATGGAGCTGGCCGAACGTAATTCACAGCTTGAAGAGGCCAATGCCACACTCTTCGAGATTCAGCGCGAGCTGACTAAATTTGAGCGCCTGGCGGCGGCCGGACAGCTGGCCGCTCAATTTGCGCACGAAGTTGGGACGCCGCTCAACCTCATTTCAGGCCATGTCCAATTGCTCGCGGCGCGAACTCAGGACCAGAAGACCAGAGATCGGCTCGATTTAATCAGCTCACAGATCTCGCGGATCGAACGTATTGTGCGTAATATGCTCGATGCCACCCGGCGCCCGCAACCGCAATTCGAGTCGCTCGATTTAAATTCCTTGCTGCGCCGCATCTTTGAGGTCACCGCGCCGACGCTCGCCGTCCATCAGGTCGATCTCATCACCAATTTCGGCGAAAATCTCCCGCTCATTCGGGGGGATAACGAACAGTTGCAACAGGTCTTCATTAATTTAATCAACAATAGTCTGGATGCCATGCCGCGGGGCGGACAGTTGATCTTCGGCACGGCGGCAGTTGGAGATCAGATTGAGGTGACTTGCCGTGATACGGGCGAAGGGATCGAGGCCGAGATCAGACAACGCATCTTCGACCCGCTCTTCACCACGAAACTGCAAGGGCATGGCACCGGGTTGGGGCTCGCCGTCGTGCATCAGATCATTCGCGAACACGGCGGCAGCATTGCCGTCGAGAGCGTGGCCGGCCACGGCGCCGAATTCCAAATCAGACTGCCGATCGCAGAAGACAACAGCGCCGTGAGCGCGGGCGAGCGAGCAATTGAGCAAAGAGCGTCTTGACAGGAATCTCGACGCTGCTGGTAAGTGAAAAATAAAAATGACTGAATCAATCAAACAGATCCTGGTGATCGACGACGATCTCGACACGTGCAATTTCCTGCGCGAGATCTTTGAAGAAGAGGGATGGCGCGTCAGCAAAGCTCTCACCGCCGAAAACGCTCTTGCGACCGTCCAATCCCAAAAGTTCGACCTGATTGTAAGCGATATCAATTTGAACGATCAGGTCAACGGCATCGCGCTGCTCAAAAAATTCCGCATCCTCTCGCCGTCGTCGCAGGTCATTTTAATCAGCGGCTTCGGCACTCTTGAAACGGCCATTGAGGCCGTGCGGGAAGGCGCATTCGACTTCATCAGCAAACCCTTCAATGTGCGGGAGGTCATCGCCACGGCGCGGCGCGCGCTCGACGTCGTGACCCAGATGCAACAGACCGAGGCCGATGCGCTGAGAGAACTCTCGACCCGCTACGCATCATCGGGCCTCATCGGACATAGCCGCCAGATGATCGAGCTCTATATGGAGATCGCACGCGTCGCCGCTTATCGCTCGACCGTGCTCATCATCGGCGAATCGGGCACCGGCAAAGAACTGGTGGCGCGCGCCATCCACAGCAATAGCCCCCGCACTTCGCATCCGTTTATCGCGGTCAATTGCGGCGCACTGACCGAAACCTTGCTCGAGGCGGAATTATTCGGCCATGTCAAAGGTAGTTTCACCGGCGCAATCGCCGATAAAAAGGGGCTCTTCGAGGAAGCAGAGGGTGGAACGATCTTCCTCGACGAGATCGGCGAGACGAGCCCGGCGCTGCAGGTCAAACTGTTGCGGGCGCTGCAAGAGGGAGAGATCCGCCGCGTCGGTTCGACTCGCTCCACCAAGATCGACGTCCGCGTGATCGCCGCCACCAACCGCAATCTCGAAGGCGAGGTCAAGGCCGCCCGTTTTCGCGAGGACCTTTATTATCGTTTGAGCGTGATTACGCTCGTCGTTCCGCCGCTCCGAGAACGGCGTGAAGATATCCCGCTGCTCGCCCACTACTTCCTCCACCGCACTTGCGAAGAGACCGGCAAACGAGTCACCGTTTCAGAACCGGCACTCAAACTTTTGTTGAATTACGATTGGAGCGGCAACGTCCGCGAACTTGAAAACACGATTGAACATGCGGTGCTTCATTCACGCGGTCAGATCATTACAGAGGACGACCTGCCGGCGCGATTGCGCGCCACGCGCGAGGATAAAGACCCGCTCGAATCGCAAATCTTCGAGGGCCTCCCTTCATTGGAAGAGATGGAGCGCAGGTATCTCCTCTACGTTCTCGAATCCGTCGGCAGCAATCGGACGCGCGCCGCCGAGATCCTTCAGATCGATCGCCGCACTCTCTATCGCATGGCCGAGCGATTCAAGATCAAATTGGATGGGGAAAGTTCTTAGCTCGACTTGAGCCTTTCGTCATGGCGGCGCTGTGCGCCATGACGAAAGGCTCAAGTCGAGTTCAGTGCAAATCTTTCTGGTGGATGCTCCATTGGAGTATTGATCTGCGTTGGTCGAATGTCCAAAAGAGTGGAGTGTGCGGACAGACCTCCGGAAAACTGGGACGACTACGCCGGTCAAAGCTGCTGAAGAATGGATCGGCGGATAGTTTTGGCTGGGATTGGACTCAAAGAGATGGCTCTGATTCCGTCACGCTCATCAATCGTCATCGGTCGGCTTGGGCTGAATCGACGATGTTCCGACGGGGCGCGCCAGACGTTGGAAGAGCCCATTCATTCGATCGAACTCTTTGTTGAGTTCAGGAATCAAGGAGGCAATCTCCTGCGATTGGCCGGCACCGGAAAGCTTCTCCACAAGCTCATCGAAATGCTTCCCCTGGTCGGTCCCGTTGCGGCGCGCGACAATCACCGGACGGACATCCCTCCACGCATCGCGTAAGGCTCCGATCCGCAACCGCATCATCTCTTCGTCGTTGAGCTGGCCCCACAGTTCGATCTCGCGGATCAGGAAAATAAGCCGTTGAAACTCGAGCGGGATGCTGCGGATACCAAAACGAGCGCGCTGCTCGCTCACAATTCCGAACAACTGATTGACCGTCAGTTTTGCCTGTAACGCATTCTGCTCGGTGATTGAACGGGCCAGCTGAACTTTGTATAAGGCGAAAAAGTCCTGAAGCACAGGAGAGATGTCGGGATGATTGAGTTGCGGGGCAGGCATCCGCTGCGTCTTGTACTTAAATTCAGCGAATTTGTTCTGGGTGTCAGTCCAATCTCCGTTTGAGATCGCCGTATTCATCTGCTCAAGCAGAGTCTGAGCCTGTCCGAGGTCGGACCGTAACTGCCCCTCGGTCTGATTAACCTTGTTCGTCTGAGGCGATGGCAAAACTAAGGCCTGAGGCTTGGCCGTCACGGTCGGTTGAGGTGGAGGAGGCGAATCCGGAGAATTATCAATCCGCCTGGTCCCAAAGAGGCTGGACACGATGACAAACCCGACCAAGGTCAGCGCTGCAAGACCTACTACCGCGACCGTCAATTTCTTTGTCACCATCTTCCACCTCTCAACTCAGTCTGTCGCGTTAAAAGCGATTAAAATACAGCGCACACCTAAACTCTCTTTTTTCGAGCAAAAATCATGCCATTAATCAAACAATTGGGGTCGTTTTTCAACTTTGAAATAGTGATTGAAGCTCAAGCGGTTAAGCATTGCCGCCGGCCCGGATTTTCGGCTCCCTCAGAGAGCTGTGATCAAGTTAGCAAGTCGGCGCGCAGATCCGCCACGCCTACGCCACACATTCGCTGCTTGTTGCTTCTTGATCTTTTCATGCGTACTATCCGGTTATGTCGACAGCTCTCGTTTATTCTGATGACTATCTCAAACACGATCCGGGGCAACACCCGGAGTGCCGCGAAAGATACCAGGCCGCGCTCAATGGACTGACCTCTGATGGCGATTTCTGGGAGAGCCTGGTCAAACTCGATCCGCGCCGGGCCACCGATCAGGACTTGCTCCAATGCCACGGCGAACGGGTCGTGGCGCGTGTCGGCCAGGCTTGCCTGCAGGCCTCAGTCTATGACCGGGTTGCGCTCGATGCCGACACCGTCGTCTCGCGGTATTCCGATCAAGCCGCTCGGCTCGCCGCCGGCGGCGCTTGCCGCGCGATCGACGCGGTAGCCCAGGGAGAGGCGAATAGCGCCTTTGTCGCCTGCCGACCGCCGGGACATCACGCGACAATCGGACAAGCGATGGGCTTCTGCCTATACAATAATGTCGCAGTCGCCGCCCGCTATGCTCAGCTCACCTATCCGGAACTGATCAAACGCGTTCTGATCATCGACTTCGACGTTCATCACGGCAACGGAACGCAAGACATCTTTTATGCCGATCCGACCGTTTTCTACTACAGCCTGCATCAATATCCGTGGTATCCGGGCACTGGAAACGCTGATGAGCGCGGGGAACGCGAGGGCGAGGGATATACTCTCAACGTGCCTGTCCGCGCAATGACACCGGCGGAAGAATATTTGCGCCTGTTCGATCAGGGCCTCGAAGCAATCATGGAAAAGTTCTCGCCCGATCTGGTCATTCTCTCCGCAGGATTTGACGCCCATGAAGCCGATCCACTCGGCCAGCTGATCCTGACAGATGAAAGTTACCACCGAATGACGCGTCGAATCAAAGAAGCTGCGCGCTCGACCGCCAACGGACGTATCATTTCTTGCCTGGAAGGCGGATATAATTTACAAACCCTCGGAGCTACCATTCGCTCTCACGTCCTCGCATTGGATTGACCAAATAGTTAGCGGAAATAAATCCTTCTGATTTTTGACCTTGCCTTTCTTCCGAAGGTAGATCGGAGGTAGAATTAATCTCGTTAAATTTTGCCTCGGATTTGTGTCAAGAGCTCGATTGAATAACGGTTTCAAGTGGCGAGTGGAGGCCGCATCGTATGAAAAAGAGCATCAATAATTCGTCAATAGCGTTCGTTGTGCTGCTGCTGACGGCGTTTCTCAGCAGCGCAATCTCTGCACAACATCTGATTTCGAGCAAAGCCGGATTCGTCAATCATGTTTCCGGCAAAGTCTACATTCTGCGTCAGGACAGCGAGGACGGCGAACAGGGCCGTGCATCGCTGGGCACGCAGATGCGGGAGGGCGACAAGCTCAGTACTGTCACAGGCAGCTATGCTGAAGTGCTGCTCAATCCAGGTTCCTACCTGCGTCTCAATGAAATGACTGAAGTCCGCGCGGTTAAGACCAACCTCAATCAAGTCCAATTTGAAGTGATCAAAGGCTCAGTGATCCTCGAGGTCGGTGAAATGATCGATAAGAAGTCACTGATTGAATTGACGACTCCGCACGGCGCGCTCTTCGTCATAAAGGATGGCTTGTATCGGATAGATCTCAAAAATGAAATGACAATGGTCGCCGCTCGCCAGGGCGAGATCTATGTGGGCACACGCGAAGAGGTGTTGGCGAACAAAGCTTTCAAGATCGGCCGTGGCAAGGTCGCCCAACTGACCGGCACGCCGACGCCGATCCTGGCAAAGCTCAATCAGGACTCGGTCGATGGTTTCGACACCTACAGTTTCGGTCGTGCCGAGAAACTGATGGCAGCTAATGCCATGGCTCTCCGCCAATCGCGGAACAGCAAGTCTCTGGCTTACGGATGGATGTTTGACGCGTCTACCAGCTGTTACACATTTATTCCAAGACGAGGAGTCTTCTGGTCACCCTATGGCTTTGGATTTTTCAGCACCTGGAATAACTGCTATACCTATTCTTGCGAATATGGGTATCCCTACGATTATGGATACGGTTATGGACGTGGAAGCAGCAGAGGCAGCGGTGGTTCGGCGGGAGGTGGTGGAACGACGGTGCCGCCGCGAGTGGTTGCCGGCACCGACCGCGCGCCCGTTCGTCGCCAGATCGAAGGCCGCAGAATCGATTCCGGATCGGGATGGGGTTCGGGGTCTTCAGCCTCGCAGGGCGGTTTTAGCAGCGCCGGCTCGTCTTCGCCATCTTCATCGGCATCTAGATCGGCGTCTAATCCGTCCTCGAGCAGCACGATCTCGGCTCCTTCCGCTCCGACTCGAAGCGTGAGCGAGGCTCCACATGCTGCCACGACAAGACGACAGCAGTAATAATCTGAACGAGCGAAGGCTCGAGACGCGAAATGAACGAAGCCGGCAAAGGATCTTAGCAATTTGCCGGCTTCGTTCATTTCGCGTCTCGAGCCTTCGCTCGTTTAACCCGCGATATTTTCCTAATCTGTTTCAGTCACTGGTCAATTACATCGCGCCCGCCGTGGACTTTTGAGCCGGAACCTCATCCCACCAACTGTCGATGACCAATTTTCCATTCTCCATAATCAAGACCAGGGGAATAATTCGGTACTGCCCATCCATAAACTTATAGACACAGTCCTGACGCACTTTCTCGGGGGTGCGATCGCCGCTCGGGGTTGAGGCGGCCTCGACAACGCGGTCATTCTTGCGGTCACCGAGCATACTCTCGCGCAAAGTCTTATTATCATTCTTCAATTTTTGCATAGCCGCGACTGAAAGCAGTTTCTCAGCCTCGTCCCACTTATCCATCTGCACCAATTTATTGAATTTGCTGAAAGCTTCCGTCGTCTGCTTGACGTCCGCGAGCGAAACTGGCGGCGGCGGCGGCTCTGGAGCCGGGCGATTATCGACCCAGCGATAAACGCTCCAGGTTCCTGCAATAAAAATTGCGGCGACGAACCATAAGACTAAAGGCAGAGTATTACTCCCGCCTTTTTTTGCTTCTTCGAGATTGGATTTTATGTCTGTGTCTTCAAAAATTGATCTCATTGTCATCCCCTAAAAATTTAAAGTCAGCACTGTCGATGATCAAAGTAGCTGACTGCAGCTACCGATGTCAAATCACTACTTCCGAACGACTCATTGTTAGAAGCCTTGCAGTCCAAAGATTATTTCATCCACATTTGATCAGTTTCTGTGGCCGGAGCGATTTGCATCAATTAGCCACGACAGTTAAGCTTCTCCTTAATTCTCAACCTGATCTGAAACATCAACTGAAAAGACGATCAAATATGACTGCAAAAACGACTCTTGGCATTATGGGTTTGGGCACGGTCGGTACGGGAGTGGTCGCCTTGCTGCAAGACAATCCACAATTCGATATTCGCGCAATCGCCGTCCGAGATCGTCACAAACCTCGTGAAATCGATCTCTCATCGTTCGAAATCGTCGACGATCCGCTCCGACTGACCGATGATCCCCTCATCGAAATTATCGTCGAAGTTGCGGGCGGCCTCGATCCGGCCTACGAGGTCGTCAAACGCGCAATCACCAAAGGCAAAAATGTCGTCACCGCCAACAAAGAGTTGATTGCGAAACACGGTCCCGAAATTTTCGAATTGACCAATCGCCACAACGTGACGATCTTTTTCGAGGCCGCGGTCGGCGGCGGTATTCCCTTGATCTCGACTCTGCAACGAGGTCTCCAGGCCAACCGGATCTCACGAGTCGCCGGCATCGTCAACGGCACCACCAACTACATCTTGACGAAGATGGAGCAGGAACAGAAACCTTTCGCCGAAGCTCTGCGCGAGGCACAAGCCGCGGGATATGCCGAAGCCGATCCGACAGATGATATCGAAGGCCGCGACGTTGTCTACAAAATCGCGATTCTCTCTTCTCTCGCCTATCGGGTTCCGGTCGAAGTCGATAAGATTTATCGCCAGGGCATCACCCAGATCACCGACCTTGATATTAAACTGGCGGCGGAGTTCGGCTATCGCATCAAAATGATCGGTCTGGCGCAACCCGGCGATGACGATTCGCTCGATGTCCGCGTGCATCCGATGCTGATCCCGGTTCATCATCCGCTTGCCGGCGTCAAGGGGGTCAATAATGCGATCTTTATCAGCGGGAGCGTGGTCGGCGAGATTATGCTCTCCGGTCCGGGCGCGGGACGGTTTCCTACCGCCAGCGCGGTGGTCGGAGATGTGATCAATATCGCGAGCGCGCTGAAACTGCCCGATTTCGCGCGCTATTTTGAATTGCCGATCAGTTCACATGTGAGCAAAGTCTATCCAATCGACGAGACGGCAAACGCCTACTACATCCGGCTCGAAACGCACGATACCCCGGGCGTGATCGGAAATCTCGGTCAGGCATTCGGCTCTCACAATGTCAGCCTGCACAGCGTCACGCAAAAAGGAGGGATGGACGGTACCGCGACGATCGTTCTGCTGACTCATTGCGTTCGCGAAAAACAGCTTCAGCACGCGCTGAAAGAGATCCATGCCCAGCCGACAACCAAACAGATTGGAGTTGTCTTGCGGGTCCTGAGCTAGGAACATGAAATGCAGGTGTAGAAGAGATAGTAGATTAGAAACGAGCAACCAGCGCTAGCGTGGTGGAGAGCCGGAACGACCATCGAATCCTGAACATGTTTTCGATTGTCCCGGCCTCATTCCAACCGAATCAATTATTCATTGCCGGAACCTGTAACTTTTCCCCATCTTGTTTCGTGATCAAGGTAGAAGCAAAAGGAGAAGGAAAATGGCTCAAGCAACTAACAAATCAAAGCCTCCACATGTAGTCATCGTCGGCGCGGGTTTTGGGGGGTTAACGACGGCCCAGACTCTCAAACACGCTCCGGTGCGAATCACCGTCGTCGATCGCACCAACCATCATCTTTTTCAACCCTTGCTTTATCAGGTGGCGATGGCGGGTCTTTCGCCCGCTGATATTGCAACTCCAATTCGTTCAATCCTTCGCAAACAAAAAAATGTAGCCGTGCTGCTGGCCGAGGTGACCGGAATCAATTACGACGAGCGCAGCATCAGCCTGCGCGACGGAGAGCACGAAGACACGCTCTCATACGATTATCTCGTGCTCGCGACCGGCGGCCGGACGAGCTATTTCGGTCACGATCAGTGGGAAATGTTCGCGCCGGGTTTAAAGGATCTAGACGACGCCGTTGAGATTCGCCGGCGAGTCTTGTTGGCTTTTGAGTCGGCGGAGCGAGAGACCGACCCGGAACGACGGCGCGAGCTGATGACCTTTATTGTGGTCGGCGGCGGCCCGACCGGGGTCGAGCTGGCCGGAGCAATTGCCGAACTTGCGCGTTTTGTGCTTGCGCGTGATTTTCGCACGGTCAATCCCCGCTCGGCGGAGATCCTCTTGCTCGAGGGCGGCCCCGAAATTTTGCCCAGTTTCTCGCCGGATCTCTCCGAGAGCGCTGCTCGTCAATTGACCGACCTCGGTGTCAAAGTCCGCGTCAACGCCCGAGTCACGGAAATCGATAAAACCGGCGTTTACCTCGGTGAGGAGAGAATCAGAGCGGCGACCGTGATCTGGGGCGCCGGAGTTCAGGCTACCGCATTGACAAGGTCGCTGGGGGCGCCGATCGACCGCGCCGGCCGCGTCATGATTGAATCTGATTTGAGGGTCCCGGGCCATCGCAATGTTTTCGCCATCGGCGATATGACCGTCCTTCATCAGGACGGCAAGCCCCTGCCCGGCGTCAGTCCAGTCGCCATTCAGATGGGACGGCACGTCGCACACAATATTCGGCGCATGGTTTCAGGTCAACCAACCGAGCAGTTTCATTATTTCGACAAAGGCAATATGGCGACCATCGGCCGCAAGGCTGCCATCGCCGAGATCCGCAAATTGCATCTGAGCGGTTTTCTCGCCTGGATGGCGTGGCTCGGTGTTCACATCTTCTTCTTGATCGGTTTCCGCAATCGGTTCGCGGTGCTCTTCAATTGGGCATGGTCCTATTTCACCTACCAGCGAGGCGCGCGGCTGATCACGGGAAGAAGATTGAGCCTGCAGCCGCGAAGAAGGATCATCGAAAGCGGGCAGGAATTACAGCAAAGAGAGGGCGAATACGTCGTGAGGTGAGCGATCTTTAAGTTTGCAATAATGGGAAGCTGACGATAAAGGTCGTCCCCTTTCCGACCTCGCTCTTGGCTTCGATCTTACCTCCGTGCGAATCGACGATCCATTTGACGATCGAGAGGCCGAGCCCAAACCCTGTCGCGCTCCGATCGCTTGTCGATTTCGATTTGCGGAAGAATCTTTCGAAGATATGGGGAAGGTCTTCCGGTGGGATGCCGCGGCCGCTGTCGGCGACAGTGATCACGGCATGCTCGCCTTCGGTCTTTAACCCGAGGGTAACGTTGCCGCCGAAGTCCGTATATTTGATGGCGTTATCGAGAAGGTTGAGAAGCAGCTGTTTGATGCGCTGCATATCGCCGTCGGTCTTGACCTCGGCTTCCGCAGCCGTCCCGTCCGGCGACTTGTAGACGAGCTCTTGCCCTTTCTGCTGCGCCAGTGGAGAGATATATTCAGTCATCTGCCGGCAAAGCTTGTTGAGATCGACCGGTTCTCGCCGTAATTCGAGCCGTCCTGAATCAGCGCGCGCCAGCATCAGCAAATCTTCGACCAGGCGGGATAAGCGGACAATCTCTTCGAGGTTTGAGGTCAACACTCGTTTGTAATCTTCCGGCGCGCGCTCGCGGCGCAAGGTGACCTCGATGTCTCCGCGCATGACCGCCAGCGGAGTGCGCAATTCATGCGACGCATCCGAGGTAAACTGTCTTTGCCTTTCAAAAGCCGCCTGCAACCGTGAAATCATCTGATTGAAAGTGATGGCCAATCGTCCGATCTCATCCATCTTCGCAGGCATCGGAACACGTTCGGTCAAATCCCCGGTACTGATCTGTTCGGCCGCACGCGTGATGCGATCCACCGGGCGCAATGCCTGGTTCGCCAGCAACAATCCGCCATAACTACCCAGCAGCAAAGCGACCGGTATTGCAATGCTGAGAATGATCAGTAGCCGCCGGCGCGGAAACCGTAACGATTCGAGCGATTGACCGAGCCGAATATAGTAACTCCCGCTGCCGTCATGATCCCTCACACGGCGAATCGCGACTCGAAATAGTTCGTTGTTCAATTTGACCGATTCGAAATAATTTCGGCCGAACTCCAGACTTTGATACTTCTGTAGTTCAATTGGCAGCCGGGCACGCTTTGGGGAGACCTTCTCGTCGGTGATCCGGCCTTCCTCGTCGATAATTTGCATAACGTGCGGCGATAACTCCAACAACTGCCCTTCGTCCTCATTATTTCCATGGTCAGTATCGTCAACGCCCGCACTGACAACCATATTTCGTTCGATCTTCTTCAACTGAAAGGCCAATGCATCATCTATTGTCATGAGCAGACTTCGAGATAGATATGCATAAATCGAACTACCGAATAGCAGTAGGACGGCCGAGAGAATCGCGACGTAGTAGAGAGTTAGTTTGACTCGAAGTGAAAGCATAGTGGGGCCGCAAAAAGCCCTGCAGTGTGGTAAGTGGAAGAGTGGGAGAATGGGGAGATGATCTGTAGATCTGTAGATCTGGGATTTATAAGACTCCCCCCTCTCCCACTCTCCCCTCTTAAGAGGCTCTCGTTTCCGCGATCAACCGAGACTCGGCAGCGGGAGTCTTGAACATATAACCGACGCCGCGAACAGTATGAATCAATTTGGGTTCAAACTGCCGGTCAATTTTATTGCGGAGATAATTGATATAAACGTCAATGACGTTGGTCAAAGTATCAAAGGTCTCCTCCCAGACCTTTTCTGAGAGGGTCTCGCGGGAGAGGATTTCGTCCGGATGACGCATAAAAAACTCGAGTAGCGCAAACTCTTTGCCAGTCAATTGAACTTCGACGCTTGCGCGACTCACTTTACGATTAATGAGATTAAGGCTCAGATCTCCGATCTGAAGTCTGGTGGAATCCTCACTCTGAGTCCGACGCTGGAGAGCACGGATTCGCGCGAGCATCTCGGCAAAAGCGAAGGGTTTGGTCAGATAATCGTCCGCACCGCTGTCCAGCCCTTTGACTTTCATTTCCGTGCTATCTTGCGCTGTGAGAATCAAGATTGGCGTTTTAACCCCCTCAGCTCTCATTTCACGGGAGATTTCGAGACCGTCGCGCCCAGGCAAACCAAGGTCCAGGATGATCAAGTCGTGCATTGCGCTCTTCCCAGCTTCCAGTCCGGCGTCGCCGTCGTAGGCTGTGTCGACTTCCATCCCCTCTTCTTCAAGGCCGCGCTTGATCAAATCGGCCATTTTTTGTTCATCTTCAATTACTAGTACTCGCATCGCCATTATTCAGCTCCTTAAAAATTGCCTGAATATCAAAAGATCGATGCGTTGATGGCTCAGCCTGGAACTACAATGAAAGTGGCCATCAGCATGACTCACAGCGTGAGGGAGCAGACAGACGCTGGTCTTGGGGAACCAAGGCTGAGCTGTCAATGCAACAATCAGTTGGGTCATAGGGGATCGTTAGACTTACTTTACACAAAACTCGTTGCCCAGGGCAAGCAAGTATTCGGGGCAGCAATGGGGCTTTTTTGTGGTCTGGCTTATGCCTTGTGTCTCACAGAAGTGGTGAGCCAGTCAAGATAATCCTTTAACCCGGCTTCGACCGGCAATGTAATGATTTCAGGCGTCTGATACGGATGATTCTGCCTGATTGTCGTCTCAAGCGCCGGATAAGCGGCGCGAGTGGTTTTGATGAGCAAGAGCGATTCGGTTGCTCGTTCAATGGCACCTTGCCACCGGTAGATCGAGGTCATGGGCGGCAACAATTGGACACAGGCGGCGAGTTCGCATTCAATGAGCACCCGCGCAAGACGTTCGGCCTCCTCGGCCGTCTCCACGGTAGTCAGCACTACCACCGCTTCACTTGTTGCCGACATCTTCGTTCTCTTCCAGACTCTCTTCTTCGCTCTCGAAGAACGCGCGATAAAGTTCCTGCGCCCGCTCCAGATCCGCAACGGGCACAATCAGTTGAATCTCTGAAAATCCTCCGACCAGGGGTAATGGTTCGAGCGCGCCGAAATTTGCGCCCCGGAGAGTGGCATTGATTTCGTTATTGCGGAGCAATTCACAGACCATTCCAGCTTCCGCCGCATTTGAAAAATATGCGAGGGTCGCGAATTCGCTGTCGTTTTTTTGGTTTCGATCACCCATCAACTATTCCCAGCCGGACCATTCCCCGCGATAAACACCTCCCGCTTCACCTATTTGGACTACTGTACCATCTTCGCGCCATTTGACAACTAATTCGCCTGCCACAGTATTCACCGTAACTTCTCTTTCAGTCAACTCATTGAGCATCGAAGCGAGGGCGGCCCCGCAGGAGCCGGTCCCCGAAGCCAGCGTCTCGCCACAGCCTCGCTCCCAAAATCGAACTTCGATTCTGCTCCGATCGATCGGTCGAACAAACTCGACATTTGTGCGTTCCGGAAAGGCTGGGTGCGTTTCGATCCGTGCTCCAAGCGCACGCCAGTCTAACCTATCGAAATCCTCAACGAAAATACTGCAGTGCGGATTACCCATCGAGACCGAAGTAAATTTTACGGATCGATCGCCGAGGTCGAGCGTTTGCCGGATGACACGATCGAGCGGAGCAGCAAGCGCCACCGGGATCTCTTCACTCTTCAACCGCGGAATGCCCATTTCAGTCTCAAAGATCAGCCGGTCGCTGCGACGATCGACTGGTTTCAAGGCTTTGATCCCGGCTCCTGTCGCAATGTGCACCGCCGGCTGATTCCATCCTTCGACCAGATAGAGATAAGCCGCCAGACAGCGCGTGCCGTTGCCCGAGATCGGCGTTTCGCCGCCGTCGGCGTTAAAGAGCCGCATCCCAAAATCCGCGCCGGCCACCGCCGTTCCTTCCAACAAGACCTCGAGACCGTCCGCGCCCGCGCCGAAATGCCGGTCACAGATGCGGCGCGCGAATCCCTCAAAGTCATCCGTGACGGCGCGCAGGTCGGATTCACGGACAATTAAAAAATCATTACCCAATGCTTGGAACTTGTAAAAAAGCATACGGATCAGGCCGCGAGAGCAGAACTGATGAAAAGATCAAATTCCGGTCGAGCGGAAATTGCTCTCTCTTCGCTCCACTGCTCCGCCGCTCGTTCTCCAATCAAATTTCAAAATGGGTAAATTCCTTGAACCGGTGGAACCGTTCACGAATCTCTTCCTGCCGCAGCCGCCTCAGACGGTCACAGCTAAATTCTTCAACGTTGAATGAAGCCATGACGGAGCCATAGATGACAGCGCGGCGCAGAATCGTTTCGTCGATCTTATCTGCCTGCGCGATATATCCCATAAAACCGCCGGCAAAACTGTCGCCCGCGCCGGTCGGGTCAAAGACGCCTTCGAGCGGGAAAGCCGGTGTCGCAAAATATGATTCCTTGGTGAAAAATGCCGCTCCGTATTCGCCGCGTTTGACCACCAGCATCTGCGGGCCGAGGGTCAGAATCTTCTTCGCCGCGCGGATCAGATTCGGTTCTCCCGCCAATTCCCGTGCTTCGGCGTCATTGATGATCAGCGCATCGACCACACTGATCGTCTTGATCAGCTCGTCACGCGCATGTTCGATCCAATAGTTCATGGTGTCCATGGCGACGAAGCGCGCATCCACCTGTTCGCGGACCTCTCGTTGCAAAGTCGGTTGAATGTTGGCGAGGAAAAGAAATGGCGATTTCTTCGCCTTTTCGGAGAGTTGCGGTTTGAAATCTGCAAAGACGTTGAGTTGGGTGTCGAGTGTCCGTGCCGTGTTGAGATCGAAACCATACTCGCCTACCCAGCGAAACGTTTGGCCACCGGGAATGCGTTGTAAATTTTCAGTATTGATCCGGCGCTCGCGAAAAACGGCCTCATCCTCGTCGAGGAAATCGTCTCCGACGACCGCCACGATCGAGACATCGGTAAAGAATGAAGCGGAGACCGAGAAGTGTAGCGCGGCGCCGCCCAGGCTGCGCTCACGCGTGCCGAACGGCGTACGGATTGAATCGATCGCAACCGAACCGACCACCGATAATGGGGTTGGTAGTGTGGTTGGCAATGGGGTGGACGATGACATCTGCTGATTATTCCTCCCGTTTCAGTCTCCCGGCCACCTTCACCGGCGCTCTTCAGCCTCATTCAGGTGGACAGATCGAACTGATACTTATCCCTTTTTTTCTTTGACTTGAGTTTTCGCCTCGTCGAGGCGTTTCTGTCCTTCGAGCTTGATCTTTTCGTCGGAGGTCTCTTTGGTGGCCTTCGTCCAATTTTCGACGGCCTTGTCGAGATCGCCGATTCGTTTATAGACCTCTCCGAGCATGAAATAGACATCATCCATGCGCCCGAAGCTCGGATTGGTATCGATGATCTCCAACAAACGGCTCTCGATCGATTTATTGAGCCGTTCCCAACCATCCTTGTTATTTTTGTCGGGCTTCCGTTTATAGAAGTAGAATTTCGCGACCTCCAGGCTGTGCTGGGACTGTTTTTCCAGCTCGGGGTCGCGCGGCACCGTGAGCGGTCCGCGGCCCGGGCCTTGCTGATCAGCCGGCGGCGTGGAGGCAACCCGCAGACAGCCGAGACGGCTTGATTGAGCGCCGGCCATGGCGCTGGTGAAAGTCAAGCCCAGAATCAAAGTAAGACTCATTGGATACTTCATGAATTTCCTATTTTGACCTCCCCTATTTTGACCCCCAAGGATAAAGCCTTCATCTCTCGATTGTCAGATCGCTGTTACTCTCCGACATACTTACCAATAATGGCCGCGAGTTTTCGCTTGGTCTCCGGCGGAATCGCCTGACGATTCGTCAAGATCGCATTCTTGATCGCGGATGAGTACTGGCAAGGCTTCCCGAAAGTGGTCAGCCTGCGCACAGCTTCCCGGATGATCTTCTGGGCGTTGGCCGAATTCTTGTTGAGATATTCAATGACCATCTCGACGGTCACGGCATCGTGATCAGAATGCCAACAATCGTAATCGGTGACAAGCGCCATCGTCGCATAACAGATCTCGGCTTCGCGCGCCAACTTGGCCTCTTGCAAATTGGTCATCCCGATGATGTCGAGCCCCCAGCTGCGATAGAGCCGCGATTCGGCCAGCGTCGAGAAGGCCGGACCTTCGATGCACAAATAGGTGCCGCCCCGATGGACTTTGACGTCGGCCGCTTCGCAGGACTGAGCCAGGATCTCGCACAAATCGCTGCAGACCGGATGCGCGAAGGTGATATGTCCGACAACACCGTCGCCGAAGAAAGTCGAAGCCCTCCCGCGCGTGCGATCAAAGAACTGATCGGGAATGACGATATCGGTCGGCGCATATTGCTCTTGCAACGAACCGACGGCCGAGGCCGAAATGATCCATTCGACGCCGAGCAGTTTCATGGCATAGATGTTTGCGCGAAACGGAAGCTCCGTCGGCAGCAGCCGGTGCCCGCGCCCATGGCGAGCCAAAAATGCAACACGGACGCCATCCAGCGTGCCCAGGATGAAATTGTCCGAAGGGTTTCCGAATGGCGTCTCGACGCTGATCTCACGCACATCGTTCAACCCTTCCATCTGATAAAGACCGCTCCCACCGATAATTCCGATTTGTGCTTTTTCCATTGCTCCCCTTGATCGCGGCCGATTTGATGGCAGGCCTCACTCAACCTGCCGTCCGCCGTCCGCCATCGAGTATTGGATCATCCGTTTACGGGTTGCCATGCGGGTTGACTCCGCCTGGCCCGCCACCCATTTTCGGGATCCGGTTTGGATCCAGACCTGCGACCTTGATTTGAAAATCGGTCGGCACATTGACCTTATATTTGATCTCCGCATCTTCCATGGCGCGTTTGACCTTCTCGTCGATCAACTTCTGCTCATACCCCTCGGCCTCCTTGGTGCTGACATAGATATGTCGCGCATGAATCTCTTCCTGCGGCGGTCCCTGCGGCTTCGGACTCGGCGCGGCATTGGGAGCTTCTGGAGGCGTCTGTGCCGGCGGAGCGGGCGGAGTCGCCGTGCGTTTGTCATCGACGCGAATGATATGGTATCCGAACCCTGTTTTGACCAATTCGCTGGAGACCTGGCCTTTATCCAGAGAGAAAGCCGCTTTCTCGAAATCCGGGTCCATTCTCCCTTTACCGAACCAATCCAGATCGCCGCCGCGGCCCTTGGTGCCGTCGTCATTGGCTTCATCCGCTATCTTCTCAAAGCTCTCACCTTTTTTCACCCGGTCGAGCAGACCTTGGGCTTTTTGTTTGAGCTTCTCCAGATCGGCTTCAGGATGCTCGGCGACGTACTTATTCTTCTCTTCCTGGCTCAGTTTGAAACGGTCCGACAAAGAATCCGTGTAGAGATTTGCCAGCAAATTGGCCTTGCTGAATTTGAGCTGGACCGTAAAACCAGGCTCCTTTTCGATCCCCGCCTGACGACCCTTTGCGGCGCGAAGTTTCAATTCGCCCCATCGAGGTTTGAAGCTATCTTTGATCTCATCGCTCGGCGGAGGTTTCTGCCCCTCGCTGATCAACATGAAATCGGCTTCAAAGCCATCTTTGTGAGCATTATAGTAAGCATCGGCCTCTTCTTTGGTGACCGTCACATCCGGATTGCGTTTTGAATACTCGCTGGAGAGGATCTGATCAACGCTGAGGTCGAATTGACGCTTGAATTTTTCGGTCTTGTGCAACCCCGCAGCTTCCCCGGCCTGAGCCAACGCAAATGCCCTCTTGAAGGTCTGAATGATCTGCTTACGCTCGTTCTCACTCTGGGCGAGCCGGCGTTTCTGCGGCTCCGGCAACCGGCCCTCGACAAAACTCGACAAATCGGTCGCAGAAAGGACGAGGAAGTCACTCTTATGGAAGAAGCTACAGGCCTGCCCCGCAACGATGCCTGCGATCAAGATGTAGGTTAAGATTATTCTAGTACGTATCTTCAAAACAAAACTCCTTTGAGACAATTTTGGTAGAGCGATCGGGTAATGAATGACCGGGGCTTGATCGGATTTTTCGATCTTTCAGTGCTCAATGATTACCAATACCTTTTTGATTCAATTCGATCAAAACGCCGCCGGTGCTCGCCGGATGGACGAAGGCAACCAACGCGCCCCCCGCCCCCATCCTGGGCTCTTCATCGATCAGCCGCACACCGTGAGCTTTCAATTCCGCCAGTTTCGCCTTGATGTCATCAACTTCAAGACAGAGATGATGAATGCCAGGGCCGCGTTTGGCGATGAATTTACCGACCGGAGTCTCTGCTCCCGTCGCTTCCAGCAATTCTATCCGGCTCTCGCCGATCGGCAGCATCGCGACGCGCACACCCTGATCTTCGACGATTTCAATCTCCTTCAATTCCAGTCCGAGACCGTCACGCCAGAACTCAAGCGCCTCGTCAATCGAACTGACGGCGACGCCGAGATGTTGAATCTTGGATTCCGATGAAGACATAACTAAAGACCACGCCGAGTCTTGTTCTTTGATCTATTCTTTTCACGAATCACGATCATGAGCTTTCACGGCACGGATCAATCGATCCGCACCTTGTTGCCGATCTCTTCCACAACCGAATATGGATCGCGGCGTCGAGCAGCAACGGCGGCGGCCAACTCCTGCAACTCTCCGGGCGCCAGAGCTTCGTTCAGCACTCGGCGGAGCAGCCGCTCGCGCAACATTTCGACCAGTCGATTTTCAGCCACACTCACGCGCCGTTCCATTGAACTCGATTCTCGCTGCCGAAAAGAAGCATAGGTTTCGATGGCGTCGGTGAATTCGGCGATGCCGCGATTCTGCGTGGCGACGGTACGGATAATGAGGGGCTTCCAGCCATCTGAGCGTTCGGACATCTCAAGCAACGCGATCAATTCCCGCTCTGTTCGTTCGACACCTTCGCGTTCGGCCTTGTTGATGACGAAGATCTCGCCGATCTCCATAATGCCTGCTTTAATCGCTTGAATATCATCTCCCATCCCGGGAACCAGCACGACGACCGAGACATCGGCGGTCTTGACGATATCTACCTCATCCTGTCCGACGCCGACTGTTTCAACTAGTATTCTATCGTAACCAGCGGCATCCAAAACAGCAACCGCATCCACCGTCGCGCGCGCCAACCCGCCTAGATTGCCGCGGGTGGCCATTGAACGAATGAAGACATGGGGGTCATTGGCCAATCCCTGCATGCGAATCCGGTCGCCGAGAATCGCTCCGCCCGAAAACGGGCTCGAAGGATCGACGGCGAGAATACCGATAGTCTTGCCGAGTCCGCGGTAATGCAGGGCCAGCTTATCCACCAGAGTAGATTTGCCCGATCCCGGCGCGCCCGTCACGCCAATCGTGACACCTCGCCCGGTATGCGCGAAGAGCGACTTCAAAATCTCAGTTGCGTGGGGGGCATCATTCTCAACTTTGGAGATAGCGCGAGCAATCGCACGCACATCGCGTACCAGGATTCGCTCAACGAGAGATGACGAATCAATCATCAGAGGTCAATACCCATCAATCAAGCGTCGTCCGATATCCTAAGACATCGGCAAAAGACAGTAACTATACTAGCAAACGCCGCCAAATTCCACCGACCTCACCACCATCAACTGGACTTTTGCCGGAGCGCCCTTAAATCCCGGCTCGCCAAGGCGATCGTCAAGGCTATAATTGAATGATCAGGAAGCGGGAGAGCAGCCGAAACCGAGAACTAAGGACCTTCAGTTTCGTCTTCTCTTCTTCTTTGTAGTTAAAGGAGGAACGATCATGATTGCCGATTGGATTATGACTTTGGGCACGGCCATGGGAACGGCCTGGCTCTCAGGCATCAATCTCTATGCAACCATTGTGACACTCGGCGTGCTCGAACGATTTCATCTCGTCAAACTGCCCGGCGATCTGAATATCTTGGGCGAATGGTGGGTGATCGGCTTGGCGGGCGGTCTCTATCTGATTGAATTTATCGCCGATAAAATTCCCGCCGTCGATTCGGTCTGGGACGCGATTCACACATTCATCCGCGTGCCGGCAGGAGCGATTCTGGCCGCTTCTGCCTTTGCCGATTTTGATCCGGGAGTGAAGCTCACGGCGCTGATTGTCGGGGGCAGTGTCGCGCTCAGCTCGCACGGGACGAAGGCCGCGACCCGCCTGGCGGCAAATGCAAGTCCCGAGCCGTTTTCGAACATTGCGCTGAGCCTCGTCGAAGATGCCGTGGCCATCGGATCAGCCATGGTCCTCGCCTTTCATCCGCTCGTCATCCTGATCATCGTCGTGATCTTTTTGATAGTAACCATCTGGCTCGTTCCGAAGATCTGGCGTGCGTTAAAGAGATTGTTCGCGCGGGCTCGCGGCATCATCGGAAATAGCAGCGCACCGCCCGCCTGGCCGGGCAGATGAGAACGGAGAGATCACGAAACACAAGCGCCATCAATGGCAATCCTGCGTTCAAGATAGTCCTTGATCTCTCTGGCAACATCATCCCACGAATTTGCGCCGCCGTATGCGGAAATTTTATCGCGATTCCAATCCGATTCGAGCGCAATTTCGATCCCTCGAGCAATGCTCTCGACCGAGGAAGAGGAGACGAGGCGACCGTGATCCGGTTTCGCGATCAATTCGCGAACCCCACCGACATCGGTCGCAACGACCGGGGTTCCGCATGCCATCGCCTCGATCACCACATTTGGACAGCCTTCGCGGCTGCTGGCCAGACAGAACAGATCCGCCGCCGAGTACCACGCGGCGAGCTCCCATTGCGGGCGCGAGCCGACGAGAAAAACCCGATTGGTCAAAGCGTGTTTCCGGATCTGCGCTTCGAGCGCGGCGCGCTGAGGCCCTTCGCCGATCACATAAAGTTTAGCTCGTTGGTATTTGAGTAATGCCATGGCTTCGATCAATCGATCAATGCCTTTGAGCGGCACCAGCGCGCTGACAGTGATCACGATCGGTGAATCGGGATCGAGATCGAGATTACGTCGCGCCGCCTCGCGATCCATCGGAAAAAAGGTGTCGCGGTCGATGCCGTTGCTGATGACCGCGACCTTTGCAGGTTCGATGCCTAATTCGACGATCCTCTCTTTGAGCGCCTGGCTGACGGCAATCACGCCCGCGGCGCGTTTCAATGCCCGAATGATCATCGGCCGAATTAATGGCATCCGCGAAAATAGATTGATGTCGGTTCCGCGCGCCGTAATGATCACCGGAATCTTCAATCGTTCGCCCAGCAAGACCGCGGCATGACCGTCAGGATAGGCGTAGTGAGCATCAATCACATCAATTCCGCGCTCGGCGTGCAGCCTTCGCACCACTTCTTCCGCCCCACGCGCCATCCATTGCGAGTAACAGATCATTCCTACTTTCGGCGTGACCAGATGACGCGGGTGAAAGGTCTCGATTCCGGCAACCAGCTCTTGATTCAGAATGCGAGCCTTGCGCCGCCAATGATCCGGGATCAATGATGATTGCAACCATCGCGGGAAATAAGGAATCGGCGCCACAACACGAATGTCAATGCCATCAAGTTGGGCCAATCTCGTCATACGATTTTTGACGAAGATCCCAAAGTTTGGCTGTTCACTGTTCGGCCACAGAGATGTAAAGACGAGAATATTCATAGCCACGAAGCCACGAAACCACGAAGGATGAAGGCGAAAGGATCAAAAGAAAGAGGAATCGAAGGATGAGGAGGGCAAGAAAGGATAAGGAATGAAAAAGGGAAATGATGCGGGAGAGCAGGATGAGAGCGAAAGGATGAGGGTTGAAGGGTGAAGCGCGGAACTTTTTTCTTTGATAAAAAGTTTTTCCTCTTCTCACCTCCATCCTTTATCACTCATCCTTCATTCTGTTCTTTCTCTCTCTTTTCACCCTTTCACCTTCATTCTGTTCTTTCTCCTCCCTTCTCCTTCACTCTTTACCCTTTCATCACCCTTTTCTTCCACATTTTGAACATCAGGATTGCCCACAATGGACGCGAATAATCGCGCATTCCCATCTGATGATGCTTCCAGAGTTTCGCCACTGCCGCCCGATTCAATAATCCGTCATCCGTCCCCGGATCAAACAAAAGGCTCTGGGCCATGGCAGATAAATCGCCGCGCAACCATTCGGCCAGCGGCACGACAAAACCCTGTTTACGCCGCGACAGTACCTCTGGCGGCAGTAAAGAGCTGACGGCGCGCCTGAAAATGTACTTGCCTTTGCCGTTGCGAAGTTTCAATCCGGAAGGAATGCGGGCAACCAGACCCATGAATTGATGATCGAGCAATGGACACCGCACCTCCAGCGAAACCGCCATACTCGCACGATCAACTTTTGCCAGAACATCATCGGTGAGGTAGGTCTTGATATCGACGTATTGCGCGCGCGCAATCGGATCATCAGTCTGGGCACGATTGAAGTAATCGCGAAACAAATCCGACGGGTCGTAGCCGTTCAATTGCGCCCGCACATCATTTCCCAATAGTTCGTCGCGTTCGTTCGCCATCGCGCCATAGACCGAATTGAAATAAGCGGCAGCAGGATCGAGCGAGAGATTTTTCAAGGTCGATTTAGCGCGCAAAGGTTGCGGCAACCAGTCTGCCTTCGGATAAACGGCCGCCAGCGCGCCGAACAAAGGCTTGCGCAATGCCGCCGGGGCTAAATCGCGGACGCGATTCTCAATCGCATCAAAAGCATACCGCCGGTAACCGACGAAGTTCTCATCCCCGCCGTCGCCGGAGAGCGCGACCGTCACGAATTCACGCGCCGCCTTTGAAACATAGTAGGTTGGAATGGCCGAAGCGTCGGCGAAGGGTTCATCATAATGCCATGCCAGCTTCTCTAAAATACCGGCCGCATCAGGCCGGACGATCCGCTCGTGATGATCGGCGCCGATCAGATCGGCGAATCGTCGCGCGTCTTGAGCTTCGCTGTACTTCTCTTCGCTGAACCCGACGGAAGTGGTAACCACTGCTTGTTTGGTGATCTTGCTCATGATCGCAACCACCGCCGAGGAATCGACGCCTCCGGAAAGGAAGGCTCCGAGCGGCACTTCACTGATCAACCTCGAATCGACCGCCTCGGTTAATGATTCGAGAATCATTTCACTCCAGGTCTCTTCGTCACGATCTTCCCGCTCGGTGAAATCGAGATCCCAGTATTGATGTTCCCGGACGCCGCCGGCAGAAGCGATGAGATAATGTCCCGCTCGCAGTTTGCGAACATGGCGAAAGATCGTTTTGGGCGCCGGGATATACTGAAACGAAAAGTAATCGGCGAGAGCCTCTTCATCCATCACGCGCGGCACGGCCGGGTTCTCAATCACCGCCTTCAATTCGGAGCCGAAGATCAGACGCCCGCCCACGTCGGCGTAATAGAGGGGCTTCTTTCCGACGCGATCGCGCGCCAGCATCATGACATTTTTACGCAGATCCCAGATCGCGAACGCGAACATCCCACGCAACATCGTGACACAGTTCGCTCCATGCTCTTCGTAAAGGTGGAGAATGGTTTCGGTGTCTGAGTGAGTCGCCAGTTGATGCCCACGATCTTCAACGTGCTCGGCGAGACCCAGGTAATTATAGATTTCACCGTTAAAGACGATGGCGGCCGAGCGATCTTCATTGAAAATCGGCTGATGACCGCCCGCGACATCAATGATTGAAAGCCGGCGATGGCCGAGCCCGGCCCGCCGGCCGAAATAAAATCCCTCGTCATCCGGTCCTCGATGAACAAGGACATCAGTCATGCGCCGCAAGACCTGTTCATTGACCGGCTCTTCATTCGCATAATGATAAATGCCGCTGATTCCGCACATCTTGAGTCTTCAACCGTCCTTCAATTCCCGATCTAGCGCATCCTTCACGAGTTTCACCTCGATGCCACCAACTCGGGCTCAAATGCGTACGTCTTTCTCTCAACCAGCTCACGCGTCTCCGCCTCGCGCTCGAGATCTCGCGCCAGCAATCGCAGGCTGGTCGCCAGGGCCATCACTTCATAGAGCAATTCGAGATCGTGCCGGCTCAGAAAAACCGCCGACACCATGTAACCCATCAACGCGATCTCCATCCCGTGCGAATAGGCGATAAGTGGCGAATCGGGAGCGCGCGCTTTGAAGATCCGCCGCGATTTTCGCAACCTGAAATAACTCAAACCGATCAGGCTGAGAAACACTATCAGCGCCGGGATTCCCGCATCCACAGCCATCTGCAAAAAAGAGTTGTGAGCTACGCGGACAGGTTCGGATTCATCATAGCGGTTATAGATTTGGAGGATATTGCGCGGCCCGACGCCGAAGATCGGATGCTCGCTGATGATCTGTAAACAGATCGCCCACGTTCGCAACCGCATTTGCGCCGATTCATCTGTTTCGCGCGCCGTACTGATCGATCCAACACGTTGGACGACCTGACTTGGGACCAATGCCAGCGCTATTAATCCGCACAGCACGATCACGGCAATCCCCGTCACCTTGTATTTCGATTTCAACGCCAGGCAGATCGCGACCATCGCGAGTCCGAGATAACCGCCGCGCGAGAGGGTGAAGATGACGGTGGTCATCATCAGCGCCGAGATCACATAACAGATCAGCTTGATCCGCCGGTCACGCTCTCCGCGCGCCAGATAGAACGCAATCGGAGCCGCTACGTTCAGCAACAACGCATAATCATTGTTATCCTCAAATGCTCCGCCCGGACCGTAAACGCGGATTTGACCGAGGGTCAGGGCGACGCCCACCATCGAGCGAAAGGCGAGGAACCCGATCGAAACCATTGTGCCGAGCAGGAGCCACCGCACCCGCTTCTCCGAATCGACCATGGCAGTCATCAGCACGGCGATCAGAAGGGTCTTGCTGAACTCAATCAATTTACCCTGCGCAATTTGCGGCGATTGGGCGAAGAAGGTCGCCAAAGCGATCTGGATCCAAAGCACAAATAACATGCTGTTATGGATCAATTGTGGAGCGCGGCGTGTCAATTCAAAGACCAAGTAGCCGAGGAATGTCGCCACTGAGACGGCGAGCGAAATCTGCACGTTCGGGATGTATGCCCACTCGTGGGGGCGAACATAGGCAATCCACACGTAACTGATCAGCCCCGTAAAGGGCGCAAAGAACGCCAGCGGGACCAGCAAAAAGATGATTGATAAAACGAAGATCTGTCGCATAACTCATTTACGATCCCGGGCACTGAAATTTGCCGAGTGATCCTGGATGCTGGCACGTTTGTTCGCCACGCGCGCCATGACGAAAAGCAGATCGGAGATCCGATTGAGATAACTCAAGGCGTATTCGTTGATCTCTTCGCGCTCGGACAGAGCGACGACCAAACGCTCCGCACGTCTGGCCACGGTCCTGGCCAGATGCAGCGTGGCCCCCAATTGGCTTCCCCCAGGAAGAATAAATTCACGCAGCGGCTCTAACTCCTCAAGGAGTTGATCGATCAGCTGCTCCATCTCCGTCAGGTGTTCCTCTGTAATGCGGGGAACTTGAATGGACATCGGGCTGGCTAAATCCGCTCCGACGATGAACAATTCGTTCTGAATTTTACCGAGAGCCTCGTTGAGTTGCCGATCGGCCAGTCCGACCCGCGCCAGCCCCAGCCATGAATTCAATTCATCGACATCTCCGTAAGCTCCCACTCGCAGATGAGACTTGCTGACGCGGCTGCCATCGACCAGCGAAGTCTCTCCCCTGTCACCCGATTTTGTGTAAACCCGAGTTATTCTCATGGCACGTCAACTCGATCTTTGTCTTTTTGTCATGACGGCGCCGGGCGCTGCCATGGCAAAAGAAAAAAACTCACAAATCTTTACCGCTGCTAATTCAATTGCGCAAAACCGACAGATACAAGTTTGCATAATGCTGCAACATCTGATCAAGCCGATATTCGCGCTCGACTTTGTGTCGTCCGGCCACACCAAACCGGTGTGCCAGGTCCCGGTCAGCATAGAAATCCGCAATTCTGGCGGCGAGCATCTCATCATCCCGCGGTTCGATCAGAAAACCGGTCACGCCCTCTTCAACCAGTTCCGGAAGCGCGCCGACATTGGTCGCGAGGACCGGCAATGATGCGCACATTGCTTCGAGCACCGTGATCGGCATCCCTTCCGACAAGGATGGCAGCGCAAAGAGATTCATGGCCCCGAGCAATCGCGGCACATCGTGACGGACGCCCGTCAAGACCACGGCGTGTTTCAAATCTTGTTCAATGAGATATTTTTCAATTTCGACCTTTTTGTCGCCGTCGCCAACCACCAGTAATTTCAATTGCGGGTCACGCTGCGATCGATAAAGCTTAGCGAATGCACGCGCCAACGTCATGGTGTCCTTGGTTCCATCGATCCGTGCGACGGTGCCGATCACAAAGTCATGAGCGGCAATTCCCAGCTCTTCGCGTACTCCTCGTCGATCGGCCCCGTCGATCCGGCGCACGTCGATTCCATTGGGAATCACACGCATCCGCTCGAACGGAAAGCCCGTCTCCCGGCAATAATAACGACGCACCTCCTGGGAGATAGCGAACACGGCGTCCGCCAGATGATATAAACAACGCCGCGCGATCTTGCGCTTGAGGGGCTCGAAATAAATATACGGCAAATTGCGCCCATGCTCACTATGAATCAACCGGGCACCGCGCCTCATCAACCTCGCGATGGCCGTATCAACTCCCGACCAACTCTGTGTATGGATGATGGCGGGCTGCTTCTCTCTAATGAGTCGCGCGATTTTGAGCGGCATCAAACGATCGGGGTTCGCGCCCTTGCCTAAATCGATGCATTCGACATCCTCGCGCAAGAACCGGGCCGCCTCGCCCCTTCGCGAGACGCAGCACACGGTCTGCTCAAAAATTGCCGCATCAAGTCCATTGGCGACATCGATCACGACGCGCTCCATGCCTCCGATCCCGAGCGAATCGAGCACGTGCAAAATTTTGACTCTCTTTTCACCCATCAATCCATGACCTGAGTGCCGCCGTGTCTTTCACGCTTCAGCGTGATCTCCGCATCTCCGACTTTCGATTGATCCGCAAATTCGGCGCGGTCAACCGAACTCGAGACCTCGATCTCACGCAACGCCATCTCCAAACTCAAAACGCGGTTCCACTGCTGATCGAACGGAAAATGCGGATGGCGAGATCCGTCAAGAAAATCCGCCAGACGATCTTCTCCAATCAGCGCTGCCAATCGCATCCGGCGCGGATCGAGCAATTGACCGACCTCCGGCGTTGATGAGAGCCGCATCCGCGCCGGCTCAATATTAATAGTTCTTGCCGCGGTGGTTCTTCCTTTGAACAGTCGATGCTCGATCTTGAGGCGAGCCTTCTTTGCATAAACGTTCAGTAAAGGGATGAAACGCGGCCAATTTCGCCAGGTGAGCGGCAGCGCCGGATGTCCGTGCTCGAGCGGATAAGCGGCCAGTTCCGGTTGTAATTCGGCCAGCATCATTCGCACGAGTAAGCTGTGGGATCGCAATCGAACTCTGATTTGCAGCATTGTCTCTAAGACCGACTTCAGCATAAAAGGCGATAAACAAGGCCAGATTTGATCCGTGCTGCTCGCGATCCGCCCTTGCCAGTGCTGCATGCGCAGTTCGAGATAGGTGTTATCCATCTGCGCAGTATTGGGCCATCCGGCCAATCCACGATTGGCGCGCTCGATCACCCCGGTGAAATGCTCGACGAACCTTTCGTTTTCACTCAGCGAGAAGAGCTGGGGAGCGACCGGATCGACCACGTAACGCCGTCGCGCGAGCTGTCCGGCGTCGAGCGGTTGACGATCACCGATCTTTGGCCGCAGCAGTTCCCACCAATATCCCCGCGCGAGTTCGCCGAAAGAACCATTGATGCTCACGTCGAATCTGGCCGAGAGACGATCATGCAGTGAAAAGATCCGGGCATATTCCACCAGATCGTATCCACCATCCGTCAGTTTCAGGACTTCTCTGAGTCGATCAGATGAATTGTCGGTCTCGCTTTCGAAATGCCAGTGCGGTCTCCCGGTTATTCGCGAGAGTCCTTTTGAAACGATCACATCGGGGCTGTCGGCGGCTCCCGCGACTGTCGTCTCAAAATCTACACCGGCTGCTAAAAACGCCGCCACGAGAGTGCGCGAATCGTAACCACCGGTCAAATCACAAACCGGGTTGGCGTAAGCGCTCCGAACTTTTCGCGCGGCGCCAATCAGCTTTTCGCTCAATTCGCGGACGGCCTGTTTACCCTCAAATTTATCGGGATCGAGCTCCGTCAGGCGCCAGTAACGACGAGCCCGGTGAGATCTGCCGGCGATGTAGTGAGCGATTTGTGCGGGTCCGATCTTTCGCACATCGCGAAAGAATGTTCGATTTTCGTAGACGATTCCTGTCCGCAGGAACTCTTCACAACCCATCTCATCGAGCGCGCAATCGGCCAGGCTGGCCGCCAGCAGCGATGAAGTAGAAATAACTTCACTTTGACCGATCGAGCGGTTGAAGCAGTGACGGCTGCCGATCACATCCGTCACGACGAAAAGCTCATGAGTGACCGCATTGTTGAAGACAATGGTGAAGAATCCTTCGAGCTCCTGCGCCGTCCGCTCAGCTCCGACCTCGATCATCCGCCTCAACAACCGCGCCTCGCTGCCGGAGGCGCACCCGCCGGCATGGAACCAGCTCCCCACTGCCAGCAACCAGCTCTGCGTCTCCGGATCGATGATGATCGATGATCCGGAGCCGTCTCGACGCGCGAATGAAGCTGCCCTCGCACAATGCGATTGAATCAGACCGCTCGGCTGGAGACCCTTGATTTGCCGCGCATTGGCCAACCCGGCCCGAAACAATTGATCGGCCTCGGGCCTTGCTTCAACCGGCGCAATGACGACAAGAAAATTTCCCAAGCGTCTTTCCTCACCTCATCACCCACTGCCTGACCAGACCGGGTGTGACGCGCAATACAGTCTGCATCAACTTCAACTTCAAACTGCGACGATATGCATTTGCCGCGGCCAGTTGCGAGGCGGCCGCTCTGTAATCGCCGGTTTTCATCGACTCTTTAAAGCGAGCCAGGCTCAGCTGCGCCCGAAAATCCGGGAGTTTAGTTCCAATCCAGGTCCGTTGGTCGTGCGTTGTCCGTTCATCCGCGATCAATTTCTCGTAGACCGAGATCACGCAGCGCAATAACCCAACGCCGGTGTTCGACAGAGAATTGGCACGCCAGCAATATTTCACCAACGGCTCAGTCGTATACTTGAACCGATATCCGGCCTGCAACATCCTCAACCAGAGATCGAAATCTTCTGCGCCCTGCCCATGCAAGCTTTCATCATACATTCCAATCTCGTCGATCACGCTCCGCCTAAAGACGGCCGAACTGAAGATGTAACATTGGCGTTTCAGCACCCGGTCGAAAGTGATCGGATCCGCCGCGGGGAAGACATCTTGAAAAAGCCTTCCGGAAAATTGCGGCGAACCGTAGAAAATCGCATTGGGATAGACAACGCTGACGGCCGGATCCGCTTCAAGCATTTCAACCAGTGTCTCAAGGTATCGCGGCAACCACATGTCATCGCCATCGAGCAGCGCAATGTACTGCCCCCGTGCCACACGCAGCCCGGCGTTACGAGCGGCCATCACGCCGCTGTTCCGCTGCTTGAGATAGACAATGCGATCAAGAAATGGGCCAATCCTCTCTTCAGTGTCGTCGGTCGATCCGTCGTTGATCGTAATCACCTCGAAATCGCGATAAGTTTGAGCAAAGATCGATTCAAGCGTCTCTGCAATATAAGGGCCGACGTTGAAAGCCGGAACGATCACACTCACTACAGGCGTCTTTGATCTACTCATTTCTACCCAACATTGTGACAATATATATATTGTTGATAACGTAGTTATCTCTGCCCCGGAGCATCGGAGAGAATTCCATCTCCGTTTAAATCCGACGCAGTCGACGAAGGTTTACTCGAAATCTTGCCGCCGATGAACCCGAGCATGAACCAGAGGTTCAATTCCTGTTCGAAAGCACCCGGTAAATCACCCTGCAACCTGGCCGTGAGCATTCGCGGCAAGGCCTCGATTGTTCGACGCACCAGAAAGCGCGGCACTCCAAACCAGGAACTGACCGGTTTCGGATGTAATGTATCGACCAGAGCCATCGAGCGGCCGTAACCGCGGTGCCAGCGCCGGAAATACTTCTTTGTTACTCGCTCTCTCAAGACCAGGTGAAAGACTTTCATGCGCGGCTCGTAAATACCTCGAAATCCCGAGCGCTTGAAACGAATGAAAAGCTCGCCGTCTTCACACATGACGAACTTGCCCGCGTGTTTCCCCAATTCGATATGATAGCCGCCGATTCTTTCGATCACTGAGCGGCGCACGGCTCCATTACCACCCGAGAAACCGTGCTGAGACTCATCCGCCTCGTGAGGCACTCTTTCGTCGCCCCCCTCAAAGATCGAGAGGACGCCGTGCAATCGGTTGTCATACCATTCGGGCGGCTCGACTTTCCATTCGCCGTAAACCGGGCCGGTCACGTAATCATAGCCGTCGGCAATGGCCTGACAGATCGCGCCCAGCCATTCCTTGCCCATGCGCTGATCATCGTCGGCAAAGGCAATGACGTCGCCCTTGGTCGCCGAGATTCCGGCATTGACGGCAAATGATTTTCCTTGACGAGGCTCATGCAAATAACGCACGTGTCCTCCCGACTCTTGGGCCAATCGCGCGACAACCTGGGGGGTCTCGTCTGAAGAGTTATTGTCAACGATGGTGATTGTATAGTCGAACGGCAGCTCTCGTTTATTTTCCAGAATACTGCGCACCGCACGTTCGAGGAGAGAAGCGCGGTTATGGGTCGCAATGATAACGTCAATCTTCATAAGAAAAATCAAAAGGCATAAGGCAAATATCAAAGGGGCGAGTAACATCCGATGCCTTCATCCCGCCTCTTGACTTTTGATATCCGCCTTCTGATTTCTATTCGACTTCCGCCTCGATCAGCAAGGTCCCCTTGAGCGCAGGCCAACGACGCGCCAAATCGTGCCAGACCGATTCGATGCGTGAAACGACCGGGACATGCGCATAGGTGGCCGGTTGATCGAGAAGCTCAATTTGAAAATGTTTGAATCCACTGGCGCGCAACAACTTCTCAACGGTGCTTGGTCGATTGAACCGAAAATGCGTCGGATAGACATCTTCTTCGCCGCGCATCTCCATCCGCGCCACGACCATCGGATGCCAACGGTTCGGGACCGCCCACGCGGCAATCGTCACCACGTCCAGCCAATTCGGCGTCAGCGCAATCAGCCGGCCGCCGCGCCGCGATACCCGGCGAATCTCAGCCAAGATCGGGCGCGGAGTTTTGACGTGTTCGAAAACCATATTGCTCGTCACCAGGTCGAAGCTGCCGTCAGCAAACGGCAAGGACTGCGCATCGGCCTTCGTCCTCAGATGACAGGAGCGGTTATCCTTGAGCGCCGCCAGATCCGGATCGATGCCGACCAGCAATTGCGCTCGCGAGACGAGTTCAGATTCCAATTGGGCCTGGCCTGTCATCCACCACGGGATGAGCTGCCGCCCGCAACCGACATCCAACCAGCGAGTCTGCGGCCCTAAAATCCGGCCGATCCGTTCAAAATAGACTCGCTGCGGATGACGCACCTGAACATTTATTCCCTCTTTACTTGCGGTCTTCATAAATTTCACCCTGACATTCACCCTGACTGGCCGGTATTCCGTGCCCACATCACCATGGGCGCGATGATCAACCCGATGACGATGCCTCGAATCTGCGCCCGTCGGCGGAGGATGATGTCTGGCGGCTCGCCGTTCTTTCGCAACCAGCGATGGGGCAGTTTATAGACCAACCAGTAGAGCATCCGCATGGCATAAGCATCGCCGCGCAGGGCATGTTTGAGGAGGTACGCCGAGCACCCTTTCCCGTAACCATATTCCAACCGGCAGGCCTGTTCGACGCTGACGCGGTCATGATCGTGGTAGACGAGCACATTGGGCGCATAGAGCATGCGGTAACCGACCTTCAGCGCTCGATAAAAGAAATCGGCCTCATCGGCGCCCGCAAAGAACCTCCCCGCTCCTAAACGCACGTCGAAGACTCCGACGCGCCCGAACACTTCACGGCGGAAAGCCATATTGGCACCCATCGCGAAGCTGCCGCTGTCCGGAAATTCAAAGCTCTGCCTCTCATTCGACGGCTGAAACGCTACTTTCTGCAGACTCTCGCGGGCCGGCAAGACGCGGCCGCCGAGCAGACAGAGGTTCGTATCGCTGGCAAACTCGCGATAAATCTCGTTGAGCCAATGTTCATCGACCAGCACGTCGTCATCGGTAAAGACAATGTAGTCTCCCTGCGCCGCAGCAATCGCCGTATTGCGTGCGTAAGATAGTCCGCGCCGCGATTCGAGCAGATATCGCACTCGCCCCGGATGCGCCGCGGCGCACCGTTCGATGATTTGCCGTGTGTCATCGGTCGAGTTGTTATCGATGATGATGACTTCATAGTCGTAATCCCCCGAGAACTGCTGCTCAAAAAACCTCTGCAGAGTTGCTTCAAGTGATTTCGCGCGGTTGCGCGTGCAGATGAGCACGCTCAGCTTCATGAGCTCCTCCTCTAAAGAGAACGGGAGAGCGGAAGACCGCGAGAGCGGGAGATCGAGAAAAGTAGCACCCTCCGTTGATCCTCCCCCCCCCCACGCTCCTCGCTCTCCCGCTCTTCCGTCCTCCTCTACTCCTCTACTCCTCTACTCCTCTACTCTCTGCTCTCTTTTCAAAGAAAATGTTCTTCCCCCGGCTGCTTGAGCGCCTCACTCGACGGCAGTAACCGCCATCGATGCGGCGAATAGAACATCCCCCGCACTTTCTTGCCCGGTAACACTTTAAGTAGGTACTGGCGCGGCTTTGAATCGTGTCGCAGATTTCCGCCCCGCCGCTGGACCAACGCATCGACTCGATAGAGCCCCGGCGTCAACCCCAGTTCGTCGCATTCAATCTCGACCACGCCGCGACCTTGCAACAAGGGGATTCGCTCCCCGGTCAAAGCCGTTGTGTAATGGCAATACAGGCGATCGTCGGCGGAGTAGAAGAACAACTCGAAAATTGGATCTTCCACCGGATGATCGGCCTGATATTCGATCCGCGCGATCATCGCCTGGCCGGTCGCAATCGCCTCAACCTCGACCCCGTCGCGATCAAGGAACCGCACGCCGAGGATCTCCGCCTCGCGCAGCACGTCTTGCTCGCCGCTTAACGGATCGCTGTGCTCATCCGCCTCCTGTTTAGAAAAGACGGTGCCGTAATATTCGTTGATCACTTCGCGCGGATCGCCCTCCGCGCAAACCTCACCTTTTTGGAGAAAGAAGACGCGGTTGCACAAACGCTCGACCGCGGCCGTATCGTGCGAGACGAAAGCGATCGTCATCCCATTACGCCGAAGCTCTTCGATCCGCTGCTGGCATTTGCCCTGAAAAGCCGCATCGCCCACCGCCAGCACCTCATCGACCAGCAACACGTGCGGATTGATATGGGCGGCGACGGCAAAACCCAGCCGGACATACATTCCCGACGAATAGCGTTTGACCGGCGTATCGATGAACTGCTGCAGCTCTGCGAAATCGACGATCTGATCGAACTTGGCGCGCAGCTCCGCGCGCCTCATCCCCATAATCGAACCATAGAGAAAGATATTTTCGCGCCCGGTCAATTCGGGATGAAAACCGGCGCCCACCTCGATCAACGAAGCAACCGAACCATGCACGCAGAGCTTGCCGTAGGTCGGATAGATGATCCGCGCCAGCAATTTCAAGATCGTGCTCTTGCCCGATCCGTTAGGACCGATAAACCCGACCGTCTCGCCCTGATTGACTTCAAGACTGACGTTGCGAAGCGCATAGAAATCTTCTTGCTCGCGAAACAGTTCGCGCGCAAACAATCGCCGGCCTGCTCGCACCAGCTCCTCACGGATCGACTTCGCGCCGAGCTGGCTGATCCGATAACGCTTTGAAACCTGATCAACGGTAATGATCTTCATATCAATGCACAGCTTCTCAATGCACAGCTTCGAGTTCGAGAGCTTTCAAGAAAAAGCGCAGGCAATGTGACACAGTTAAAACAGAGCGCAGGCGAAAGCTTTGACACAGCGGGTTTCGCACTCCCGGCGATTCCCGCTTCAAACTTCGCTCACTCTTCTAATTAGCGCTTTTTCCTGAATGCCCTCGAAATTCGGAACTAACTCAAACGATATCCGCAAACTCTCTTTCAAGATGTTTGAAGTATCGATATCCCAACCACACCAGCAATCCGGAGACCACCGCCGCCAGCGCCAGATATTCTAATTGCGGCGCACGCCCCTGAACGACGGATCGGCGGTAACCGTCAATAATGACGGCCATCGGATTGAGCGCGAGATACCATGCGCGCCAGCGCTCCGGGACGACCGAGACCGGATACAAGATCGGCGTCACAAACATCCAGATTTGAATCAGGAGCGGCAGCATGTGTCGCACATCGCGATAGAGCACGGTGAATGCCGACAACAACAGACAGACGCCGGCCGTGAAAGCGAGTTGAATCGCCACCAACGGAAAAAGATATAAAAGATTCCAGGTCGGTGCGACTCGATAAAAGATCATCATCAAGACGAAGATCCCGGAGGCGATCACAAAATCTAAAAATGCGGCCCAGACCGAAGCCAGAGGCACGATCTCGCGCGGAAAATAGATCTTCGTAATGATGTGAGAGTTGGTGACCAAACTCGGAACGGCGAATGAAAGCGAAGTGGAGAAGAATGTCCACGGCAACAAGGCCGCATAAGAAAAGAGCGGATAAGGGATCCCATCGCTTTGCATTCGCGCAAACCACGAAAAGAAGACCGTGAAGACGGCCATCAGTGAAAATGGCTGTAACACCGCCCACATCACACCGAGCACACTCTGCTTATAACGCACCTTGATTTCGCGCTGGGTGATCAGCCAGAGCAGTTCGCGATGGCGAACCAATTCCCGCGCATGCGCCAGCAGACTGTCGCTCCATTCGATCGTATTCTCTAAAGTCGGTTCGGACCGAGGAGATTCCAGGCCGCCGATCTTCGATTCTGTTTTTTCTTCCTTCGCCAGTGTGGCCGACATAACTTTATGTTAAAAATTGATGGAGTCCGACTCAAAGAGTTAACTCATTTGTTTCTGATGAAAATTGTCTGAGACGGCAGCGCCGTTTGCCTGGACCATGCCTTGATAGACGTTAATGTAACGTTTGACGATTCCATGCCAATCCCGATCCCGTTCAACAAACGCTCTGGCCCGTTTTCCCATCTCGCGCTGCTTCTCCCGATTATCTGCAAGCATCGATAAACATTCCACGATCGCTTCTGGATTTTCAGCTTCGACCAGGAACCCCGTCTCGCCATCCTTGACCAGTTCGCGAATCCCGCCGACTCGGCTGCCAATCACCACCTTCTCCATGGCCATCGCCTCCAACGGCTTAAGGGGAGTCGTCAATTCGGTCAACCGAGATTTCACCCGCGGATAGACGACCACGTTCATGACCGAATAATACTGCCGCACCTCAGCATGTGGAACCTTGCCGGCAAAGATGAAATGACCTTTCAGATCCTCTGGGATGCGCTCGCGCAGGCGATCCAACGCCTCTCCCTCTCCGGCGAGCAAGAGCTTGACGTCTTGTCGCTTCTGGAGCAGAAGCTTCACCGCATCGACCAGATACTCGAGCCCCTCGAAAAAATAGAATGAACCAACGAAACCAATAACCATGTGACCTGCTAAACCATATTTCGCGATTAATTCCGCGTTCGGATCACATGGTTGAAAAAAATCTGTGTCGACGCCATTAGGCACTTCAAATACTTTGCTCTCTTCGATGCCGCGCTTGACGAGGTCTCGGCGCAAGGCGGAGCTGATCGTCGCCACGCGTGTCGCCTGCTTGAGAGCCGATTGCTCGAGCTTTTGCGACATCTTATAACGCAGCGAGTTGTAACGAATCTTGCCCCGATCGACCGCAGCGTCTTCGTCGTAGTACCGCAATTCGTAAAGCCAGGGCAGTTTGAGCTGCTCGGCGGCCCGCGCCGCGGCCAATCCGTTGAGAGACGGCGAATGCGAATGGATGATCTCGACTTCCAGCTTTTGAGCGAGCCCGACGATCTCCTTCGACAAGGCGGCAACGCAAGCCATTTGCCTCACCAGCGGGACTTCCCGGAGTTTCAAAGAGGACGAGATCGACGGCCAATGGACGCGGTAGAAATCGATTCCGCCGATCGTCTCGCAGTCGCTACTGAACTTCTCGTGCTTGGGCGAAGTCATGACGACCGGCTGGAGCCCTAACCGCTGTTGTGTCCGAATAATGTAATCGCTGCGAAAACTATAACCGCTAAAATATGGCAGCGAATGATCGAGAATGTGGAGAACCTTCATTGATTGCTGCTCGCTCTGTGTCGATTGATAGTAACGAATGTAGTCAGATCCCTTGGCGCGCTTTGGCTCTCGGGTTCGCGCCCGAGTTCGCCGCCTGCCTGAGCGCGACCGATTCAACGAGTTCGACCAATCTCTTGAGCGACGGCTTCCAATCATGCTCGGCTTCGACAAAGCGACGCGCTCGAATGGCCAAATTATTGCGCAGTGATTCTTCCCGGATCGTTTTGATCGCCGCTTTCGCAAATTCCAGCGGCGTTCGTGCAAGGAGCAGCTGTGCGCCGTTTTCGACTCGCAAGCCCGCCACTGCTTCCGGCGTGGCGACGACCGCCTTGCCCATCGCCATCGCTTCCAAGACCTTATTCTGAATGCCGCGCGCTATTCGCAAAGGAATGACGCACGCCGCCGCACTATGCACATGAGGCCGGACATCGTTGACAAATCCGGTGACGGTCACGCCCTTGCACTCGCCCAACTTTTTGACTTCGCGTGTCGGATTACTCCCGACGATCATAAATTCCGTTCGTGGTTCTTGTTGGCGAATGAGCGGCAGCACCTCCTCGACAAACCACCGCGTCCCATCGATATTGGCGTAATAGTCCATCGCGCCGACGAAGACCAATCGGGACAATGGAGGTTCATCCGTTCCGATCGCCGTTTTGAGGCCTGTCCCATGGCCCATCTCGTGACTGGGCTGATAATAATCCAGGTCTACTCCGTTGGTGATAATGCGTAATCGCGCATGTCTGGTGAACTCGTCCAGCTCATCGAGGACCGAGGCTTCCCGCTGGGTCGCCAGTAGCGCGTAGGCGAATCGCGCGACGACCTCGTGTTCATATCGCCGCAACCGTTTCCACTCGATCTCGTAGAGCCACGATTTCGGCGGCCGATCGCGCTGCGCATAATCACGCCACTTCTCGGAATCCGCGTCCACCAGATCCACGATCGTGCGGGACGAGAGCGCCTCCGGCACATATTGCGCCATCGTCGATGAGTAGACGAAGATCGCATCGAAATCATGTTCGCCGATCATCCGCTTGACCAGACTCTTCATCTTTCGTGAAGCGAAATAACCGAGTGAAAGAGGCTGCTTCATGGCCAAGCGGGCGAGCGCCCGCCATTTCGCAGCCAGTGGATGCAACGGCAGAACACTGACCGAAGCACAGAGACGAGCCAAATCCACCTGATAGCTCAAATCGCGCATCTCGTCGGCAAAGGCCAGGAGATGGACCTCGTAGCCGCGCTCGACCAAGGCGACCAGTTCGTGATACGAGCGGATCTTGTCGCCCTTGTTCGGCGGATACGGGATGCGGTGAGCTAGAAAAAGCAGCTTCATCGGACTAGGGTAAATTCCTGACGATCTTCGGCCCGATCAGTTTGGTCACGCCGAGCGGCAATCGCTTCCAGGCCTCGATCATCAGTTTGAATTTCGGATTCATCGGATTGAGATTCGGCATCTCTCGGGCTCGCACCAGGAGGAATCGATACGGCAATGCGCGCTCCGTCATTCCCCAGCCGCGCTTGAACAGATAAGCGCCGGTGCCGCATTTGCTGCGCCCGAAGTCGAAGGTTCGATAACCGCGTGAAGCGGCGCTGCGCATCAATTCCCAATACATAAAATTATTAATACCCGTGCGGTAAAACTCGGGGTATGCGCCTCCATAATACGGCATGACAACATCCCGAAAATAGAAGTTCATCACCCCGCCCGCAACAGATTGAGCCTGGCGAATAATCAGAATGTCACATTCATGCGGAAATGTATGTAGAAATTCGGCGAACAACTGCTTGGGAAAGACCGGCGTGCCGAGATTGCGCACGCTGGTTGCGTAGACATCATAGAAGTCGTCGAGCAACTCTTCGCGCCCCAGCTCGGAGGTCAATCCGTGCTTGGGTCCCTGGCGGATCATGCGGCGAGTGTCTCGCGGGAAACTCTTCATCAAGACCTCTTCGTCGTCCGTGATCGGATGTTTGAAAGTGACATAAAGATTCTGTCGCTGAAACTTCTCTTCAAATAGCTCATCTTCGCCCATCCCGGCGTCACGCAGTTCCAGATAATCGACTCCCGATTCGAGCGCCAATTCTTGCGCAAAGTTGACCAGGGCGCGATGAATCTCCGGATCATCCGCCACCGCGCTGCCATAAACGGCATTCGGGGTCGAGACCAACATCGATCCGAACCAACGGCTCTTGACATGAAAGAGCGGAAGCACTCCGGCCACCTCTCCGTCGCGTTCAGCGTAGAGACAGTGAGACTTGTGCCGCCAGGTCTTTTCAACCACCTCCATCCATCCGCTGAGATGGCAGAAGGTGGCCGGCGCGGCGCGCCTCACGTAATGATCCCAGCGAGCGGCGTCACCGCTCGCAAAATACTTGATGGCGACCGGCGAACGCTTCCCGGTCTCCAACCCGGCGCACAGCGTCTCTGGAACTCCAACAGAATTGGCACCCATGAATCTGTTTCTGACGATTGCGGGAGATGAGGTTCAGTTTCAATCGGGTGAAATCCCCATCATGATTCTTTCGTTGTTTGGGTCAATCCATCCGCGCATAGATCGGATCAGAGGTGATCAGTCTCGCTTCGGTCGGACGTGCCAGATCTCCGCCCAGCCTCAGCACATCGCGCACCGGCGCGAAGCGAAAATCTTCAAGCAACCGTTTGAGCCGCGGCTCCGTGCGATGAAGATTATTGCGATGGCGCCAGATATTGGACCGTTTTCCCGCAATGACCGGCTGGTCCGGATCGATCTCCCAGGTATGGACCATGAAGATTCCCGGCCGCCCTTCATGACGATTGATTCGTCGCAATCCCCAGTGAAACAAGAGATACGGCATGAGGCGAAAATACCCTCCGCCGGCAAATGGCATGTTCTGTCCGAAGATTTGCACCGTTGACGGAGGAAATTCGATGATTTCACCCGTCGCACAACGAATCAAATGAGGAAAACGTTCTGCTTGCGGAATGCCATAACGGTCGTGATGAATCGGGAAGATTGAAGAGTCGTATCGAAATCCCTCTTCAATCAGAATCTCCAATGCCCAAAGGGTTTGCGCGGTGATCGAGTAGGTCGGGGCGCGGTACCCTTCAACCTCGACTCCTGTCAGGTCTTCGAGCAATGATTTGGCACGCCGCACATCCTCACGGAACTCTTCGTAATTCTGATTGCGAATTAACTGGTGATGATAACTGTGACAGGCAATCTCGTGCCCGGCTGCGGCAATTTGACGCACTACATTCGGTTTGTGCTCCGCAACCCACCCAAGCACGAAGAATGTGCCGCGGACTTTGCGACTCTCGAAGAGAGCAAGCAAGCGCTCAGTACTTCCTTCGATTCTGGATTCCCACTTTAACCAATCCTTGCGTGAGACAATGTCGGAAAAAGCTTCAACTTGATAGTAGTCTTCTACATCTACCGTCAGCGCGTTGACCGGAACATGTTCGATCTTCATTTTGGTTTAACCAACGAGTGAGTTCATGGTTCGGCTCTTTGGACGGAGTTCGGCTCAAAATCGGACTAGTTGAGCCCTCTCGTCTGCGGGTCTAATTCAGATCAACCGACAACTTCGGTGACAATCTTGGTTTCTGCAACGGTCTACCAACAGATCGGCTGTTCTCGCTGATTGTTTGTTACATCTTGGATCTATCGGTCTATCTTTACCTAAAAACCTAAAAACCTAAAAACCCAAAACCCAAAACTAACATTCACAAAAACGAGAATCCGATGATCGTAGCCGCCGACTCTAAGTAGAAAAGCTGATGCAGATGACAGCGGAATTTTCTGTTGAAGCGGGGCAAACTCAGTCTTTATTATAATATTATTCTCTCAGTCACAGAGCGTCGGTCACTTAAAAACACCGAGGCCCGATGAAACCCTTGCTTCGCTCAACTTTTCAACTACTCCAAGATATTTCTCGTTTGTCGGCAAACAAATTTCTGCGACACGATTTGAATCAAGTTCGTTGATCTACACCAAGGGCAGAAGGAGGAGGAAGGGAAACCCAGGTATTAAGATCCCGATGTATGTACTCTCTACAACCTGAGCCTGGATAATATCCCGATGAGGTGAATCGTTCAAGCGCAAAGTTGTCGAGTTTGTTGCTAAAGTGTTGAGTTTTGAGTCTCGCGAGTGCGACCTCTCTCGCGAGACTCAAAATAGGGAACGGCAGTCAGGAAATTAGACAAGAGGTTCGGCCTTGATCGCTTCCAATGGGGAGATCGTATTGAAGCCATGTCATTTTTGCATCCAGTTCGAGTTGGTGCGACTCATTCTCCGGCAGAGACAAACGCCATCGTAATTGCTCGTCGAGTTCTTCCGCAAAATAGCGCAAGTGGTCGGGCGCGAAGTCCAGCTTCCGCATTTCGGACTCCAGCTTGCGGCGATAATCGCTGACCGATGAATCGGAGATGCCGACCATTTCCGCGACCTCCAATTGTGATGGTTCGCTGGGATCAAAGTAACAATGCCAGAGGACGCGCCACAACCGCTCGGTCCGGCGAGGATTGGACCTTACGAGCAGGCCGAGCCGATCGAGGAAGGAGTTCGCCGCGCGCCGCGCCCGCCTTTCTTGTTCATCACGCAGCGCGATTTGCTCCGGGCTCGCATCGGATGAGGCGACCGAATCATAATAACTGTGCCCCTGGTGCTCTTCATTAACTTCGTCCTCGATCGAGGTCATGACCAGATCGTAGACCGGCAGTTTGCTGAGTGCGAGTTGTCGCAGCACACGCAGTGGCGCGGGAGAATCGATCGCCTCAAAAATTTCGACCATCAGCTCGATCAGCTCTTGATTGCTGATAATGACTTGAGCCTCGCCGGTGCAACCCGTGCGGCGCCGGTCTCGCATTCGCATTGAAATGCCGGCAATCAGATCGCTGAAAGTGCCGGCGTCTTTAATGACTTTGCCGTCATTCCATTTGCGAAGGCCATAGATGGCCTCTGCCGCCTGGCGATAGCGTGCGGTCTGGCCGTCGCGCTGCTTGAATCGGCGAAATCGAGCGTCGCTCTCGAGCACCCCACTCACCCGCCGCACAATGCGGTAATTTTCGGGCCGCCGACGGCGCAAGCTGCCGATCAGCATATTGGTCAATTCAATTTGGAAAATTTCCCGCTCGATCTCGGCGTCTGTCATTTGCGAGGTCAGGTAATGATTAAAACGCCCTTTTTGAAGCAGCAGCAGATAGAGGTCTTGGGTCAGATCATGAAGCGAGAAGAGATTCGAAGGACTCGCGGAAGATTGTTGACTGTTGAGCGCCGAGCGCACCAGTGGATGTATTGAGACAAGCCGATGAAGTGCCCGCCATAGCGCGTTGGCTTCACTATTCTCGATTCTCGTCTTCCATAAAGAAAGTTGTGAAGCTGCGCCTGAGGGGACCTTCGCCAACAGTTGCGGCGACTTGCGTGATGGAGCTTTCATTATTAATCCTGAGCGTTTGCAGACCGGTGAGGGGTCTGGATGCCTGGTGAGGCATCAAGTGTGTGTAGTGTTATCCAGTTTAACTATTCGTCACGCCGGGGAGCGGGTCTGATAGCTGGAATGGAACACGAGCGCCGATGAGGGGCGCCTTGTACTCTTTGCCTCTCTCAGTCAGGAATCCGGAGACTCACTAATCTGATAGTTGAGACACTTTTGCACATGTGCTCGCTTATTTTCGTCGTTCTTTTTCGGCCAGATGGGTGATGCAGGGCAGAGGTTGCGATTCTCAAACCTAATTGGGGACTCGGGCGTTGCTGACTAACATTTTAAGAGTTAATAATCCGCCAAATCTCGATCATTAATGAATGACGGACAAAACTCTCACCCGCTTTCCCTCCAGCTCTCGATTTCTTCTAATCTAACTAGCTAACTCAAACAACCTGCGCGAAAAAAATTACGCGGAATATACAGATATTTTAAGATCAAAAAATCAGATCCTTCATAGAATTTTTGATCCTGAATCTTAGGATTCTGAATCTGGGGTCCTCGATCTAGAATTTTAGGAATATCAGGCTCCGACTTTTGATGCAACGCAGTGGGACGTCACATCAAAGCCAACAGGTTTAACCTATCAAAGCCATCGTTGTACCGGGATATTATATTCACATATCCCCAGACTGGCTAGTGCTTTTTTTGTCGATCAGAGAAAAAGAAAACAGCCAGAAGGATGAGAGGCAAAGGTGAAATGATGAGGAACGAAGATGAGGATGAAGGATGAAGATAGGAAGAGGAAGACGACTTTCTATTCTATAAAAAAGATAAGTTCCGCCCTTCTTCCCTCATCTTCATCCTTTCTTCCTCTTCCCTTTCTTCCCTTCATCCCTCTTGCGGCGGATATTGTGGTGGATATTGCGGCGGATATTGTGGCGGATACTGCGGCGGATATTGTGGTGGAGGCGGCTGCCCTCCCTTGCGCTTCTCGAAGAGAGCAACTCCGAGGATGCCGCCGAGCACCGTGAAGCCAAGTAAAAACACGGCCCCGATAGCCACGAAGATGAAAGCGAGAAGGACTTTGAGCATGGAATTCTGACCGATCCGCTCATAAAGTTCTTTTGCTTGATCTGAAGCGAATGGCATCGAGCCTGCCGAGGTCAAGACCGCGTCCATCTTAAAGATTGTAATCGGCGATTCAATGAGAAAATAGATCATCGCGCCGATCAACCCGGCCATGAGGCCAATTCTTGCGCCCTCCCGCGATGTTAAAGGCAGAGGAGAGCGGTCGATCAGCATCTTCGCGGCGACTGCGCCACCGACCAGAGCCCAGAGACAGAAACATGTATTCGCGATCTGGACCAGGGGAATGACCGAAAGTAATCCGACAATCAGTCCGCCAATCAATGCAGGCTTTTTAGAGTCAACGTTATCCATGGAAAGTTCTCCGTAAAGTTCTCCGTCATGTGAGTTTTGGATTCTGCCGTTTCAAATCGACCGCATGATCTCGCTTTCTTGTGAATCTTGATTCGTAGAGTGAAACAAATCCGGGCACAATATAAAAGGCCGCGGCGGCTCCCAAGAAGAAACCGCTCATCGCGCGCGATTGAAAAGTGTTGGTCAACAGCCCCAGGTATCCGCCTCCGAAATCGATCGCGGCCGGAACCGCCGCCGCCGCCAGCCACCAGCGGGTAGGAAAATTTTCGTTCTCAACGCGGCGCAGCACGGGATAAAGCAAGAGGCCGATCATAAAACCTGCGTAGATTCCGGTGCATCGTGAACAGACGCCGAGCGGAAATCCGCAGAAGTAAAACGACCGCTCGGGAATTTGATGGCAGATGGCCGAAAAAGATCGATAAAGGATAATGGCCGCAATTGAGTGTCGTTCAGCCATCAACGCCGGCGCGGCAAAGATTAATCCTAACCAGATGAGCGAGACCAAGATTAAAGAGAGGTAAACCGCTCTTGCCCTTTTTCTTCGATCGGTCAACATCAGCCCTTTATTTATCCGAGTGGCGAAAGAAATCATAGACGACACGCCCTAAACGCCCGATTCGTTCTTCGACTTCGCCGCGCTCCCCGCGCTTATCAACAGTGAAGACGACGATCGCGATCGGCTTGTCACGCACGAACATCACTCCGGCATCATTGGTGGTCGAGCCGATCGTGCCGGTCTTGTGCGCCATTCCGGCCGCTTCGGGCAGATAACGGGGCAACCGCTGATTGAATTGTTGCTGGCGCAAAGTGGTCATCATCTCTTCGCATGATTGACGGCTCGCAACTTCACCCTTCACGATCTTCTCTAACAACAATGCCAGATCCCGGGGTGAAGCGACATCTTTCATCACTTTCGCAAACTCGTGCTCGGCCTGAGCCAGCTTGGCCGGCGACGGCTCGCGCGTTTGAGCCAGAGCGAGAATCTCTTTGTAAGACTTGTCGCGCGCTCGTTCATCAAATTGAATGACAAAATCACGAATCAGCTCGAAGGTCGTCCGGTCAACCCGAATGTTTTTTAGACCCAGGGAGCGCATGGTCGCCGTCACGTTCTCTGCTCCGACCTTGTTTAATAAAATATCGGTCGCTTCGTTATCGCTCAGGATGATCATTAATGTGATGAGGTCCTTGATCGTCGGTTTGAGACCGCTTGAAAGAAGCGTCAACACGCCGCTGCCGAGTGTCCGTTCGCTGTCGGTCAGTTCAATGCGATCATCCGCCGAGAACTTTTTGGCCTCGAGCTGGCGAAAGACTTCGATCATGATCGGGATCTTATAGACGCTCGCCATCGGAAAGAGCCGATCGCCGTTGATCGAAACCTCCTCACCGGTCTTGATGTCGCGAACCGCGACTCCCATCGTGCCTGGAAATGTCGCGACCAGCTCTTGGAGCTTGATACGTAGTTTCTCTAAGTGAGGAGACGCTTTTGCGGCCGGCGCCGTCTGTCCGAAACAGGCCAGCGGCGCCAGACAGAGCAAAAGCGGTAAACAAATCTTGCGCCATGGAATCATGATTTTTGTCACCGGGTAATGCCGCTCGCGGAACCTTACCGGTCAAACCTCACAAAAGAGTCCGGCCCACCCTCGACATGGACGGTGTCGACAAACCGCACGTGCATGGTCTCGGTCGTCATAATCAACGATTGAGTGCGTTTGCCGGTGCCAAAGAACCTGACGCCGCGCAAGATCGCGCCGTCGGTCACACCGCAGGCCGCGAAGATGATCTTTTTGCCCGGAGCCAGTTCGTTCGTATCGTAGACGCGCGTCGGGTCTTTGATGCCCATCGCCTGCATTCTTTCAAGCATCCCGTCGGCGATCTTGGCGCGGTCTTCGGGCTGTTCAAGTTGATCTTTCATCATGAAACGCGCCTGGATTTCGCCGTTCAGACATTTCATCGCGGCCGCTGTAATGACGCCTTCTGGTCCGCCACCGATGCCCATCAACGCGTGAACGCCGGACCCGGCGACGGCGGCAGAGATCCCGGCCGAAAGATCGCCGTCGCCGATCAACCGAATGCGAGCGCCCGCTTCGCGAATCTCCGCAATCAACCGGCGATGACGCGGCCGTTCGAGGACGACGATCGTCAGGTCCTCAACCCGGCGTTTTAAGCGATTCGCAATCGCATTGAGGTTATCTTTGACCGGGGCATCGATATCGACGGCGCCTTTGACTGAGGGCCCGACGACGATCTTATTCATGTAAATGTCCGGCGCGTGAATCAAGCCGCCCCTCTCCGCCGCCGCCAGTACGGCAATCGCGTTGGCCGTCCCGGTCGCGCAGAGATTCGTTCCTTCAAGCGGATCGACGGCGATATCGACCTGCGGATATGCGTCTTCACTGCCGGCCTCATTGCCGGCTTTGACCCCCATTCCGACACGTTCGCCGATGTAGAGCATAGGCGCTTCGTCACGCTCGCCTTCGCCGATGACGATGGTGCCGTCCATGGGGATGGTATCCATCACTTGACGCATCATTTCGACCGCCACGTGATCCGAGTACTTGCGATCTCCCCGGCCCATGGTGCGGGCGGCCTCAATGGCCGCCGCTTCTACCACTCGTAGAAAATCGAAGAGCAGATCATGTTCAAGTGGACGATGCGGATTCTCTTTCCTCATATTGGTGACCCTCCTAATAGCCAATAGTCGATCGCCGATCATCAACACCGAAGCCGATGTTGACGGCCAACCACCACTTACTGGCTATTAAATATCAACTATGACAATCAGATGTTTCCGACAGATGTGGATCGAAACAAGCGCGGCACCGAGCTTCGTAGGCCTCTGAAGCGCCGACCACAACGCGTTCGCGGCTCGCGATCAGACGCTGGGTATAAGTAGCGGGGCTGCCGCATTTCATACAGATTGCTCGTGTTTTAGTGATATCTTCGGCAATGGCGAGGAGCATCGGCATTGGTTCAAAAGGACGCCCGAGGTAATCCATATCGAGACCGGCAATGATCACACGTTTACCTTGATCGGCCAGTCGATTCGCCACTCCGATGAGGTCTTGATCGAAAAATTGCCCCTCATCAATACCGACCACCTCGGTATCCATCGCGACCGTGGCCAGAATCTCGGAAGCGGAGTTAACGATCTGTGATTCGATCTTCATTTCGGAATGTGAAACGATGTGCTGCTCCGCATAACGCGAATCGACCACCGGTTTGAAGATCTGCACCTTGCGGCGGGCAATCTGCGCACGGCGCAGGCGACGAATCAACTCTTCGCTCTTGCCGCTGAACATCGAACCGGTGATCACCTCGATCCAGCCTGAGTCGCTTGAATGACGCTCCAACTTACCTGGGTTCCTTTCTCATACTCTTGATAGGCACTCTCAAGAGGGGTGCTCTGAATCAGCTTCGGTCTTGCTATTCGGTGTTACGGCTCACCTTCTACACTAAAAAATCTGGGCGTGCAAGTTGGCGTGCTGGCCGGGAGAGCGCTCCTCCGAGAGTCTTTTCGTCTCCGCCCCTCTCCTAAATTGACAGGCGGCAAGAACCCAAGAGACAATACCAAACAAACGAGATAATGAAACAAACGAAAGGCTTTTAATCAAATCTTTTATTTGTCTCACGTTCTCTTTGTTAATGGCAAAAGTGTCTGACTAAGGAATTTATTAAATGCCTGCTTCGATAATTTCAATTACCGAGCATCGTCCACCCAACTCGATGGCGGAATTACTGCGCGATGAGCGCGTGCAGCGCGCCTTTGATTTCATCGATTCTTCTGCCGCACGTTTTACCGCGGAACACATTCGGATCTGTGAAATTCCCGCGCCGCCCTTTAAAGAGCATGAACGTGGGCGATATTTCGCCTCACGCTTCGCCGAGCTTGGATTGTCCGACGTCCACACCGATAGCGAAGGCAACGTGATCGGGTTTTTCCGAGGCCAATCGGACGACCCGCTGCTCGTCCTCTCGGCGCATCTCGACACGGTCTTTCCGGAAGGAACCGACGTCACAGTGCGGCGAGTCGGCTCGCGCCTCTGCGCCCCCGGAATCGCGGATGACGTCGCAGGTCTGGCGGCTTTAATCGGCCTGGTTCAGGCGATGAACACCGCGCAGATTAAATTACAGGGGACGATCGCTTTTGTCGCGACCGTCGGCGAAGAGGGCGAAGGCGACTTGCGGGGTGTCCGCCACCTCTTCTGCGAAGGACGCCTGGCCGGAAGAGTCTCGGCGTTCGTTTCATTCGACGGCCCCGGTGTCGATTACATTACGCATCAGGCGTTGGGATCACGCCGTTACCGGGTGACGCTCGAAGGTCCCGGCGGTCACAGTTGGGGAGATTTTGGAGTCGTCAACCCCGTCCACGCTCTCGGCCGAGCGATTGCGCGCATGGCCGATTATCGCGCCCCGGCTGACCCACGAACCACCTACAATATCGGCCGCATCGAAGGCGGCGAGTCGGTCAACGTGATCCCCCAAACAGCGATGATGGACGTCGATCTGCGCTCCGCTTCCGAAAATGAGTTGTCGAAATTGGAAGAGTTCTTGCTCGCCGCGATCAATCGCGCGGTCATCGATGAAAACGCCTTGCGTGCCGCTTCGGGCCAGAAACTGAAATCGGAGATCAAACTGATCGGCAATCGCCCCTCCGGCGAAACGCCACGAGACGCGCCGATTGTTCGCACGGCCATTGAAGCCTCGCGCGCGCTAGGCATTAATCCTATTTTGAACCGAGCTTCCACCGATTCAAATATTCCAATTAGCCTCAACACTCAGGCCATTACCCTGGGGGTCGGCGGACTCTCAGGCGACTCCCATCGTTTAAGTGAATGGTACGATCCGGCCGGGCGAGAGCTGGGGTGTAAACGGGCGTTGTTGCTGGCGCTCGGCATGGCCGGAGTGGCATAAAATTAAAATGAGGATGAAGGGTCATGGATGAGCGAGAGGGTGGAGAATGAAAGATGAAAGAGGAAGGTGAGAAGAGGAAGGTGAGAAGAGGAAGAAAATCCGATAGGAGCAGTCATGGCAACTGATTACACTGATGATGAGTACGAGCGGGATTTCTTTGCGGCGGTCGATCGCAACACGATGGCGGAGCAGGCCATCTTCGACGCGCTGGCCAATATTAGCGACGATCAGTACTACACATTATTCGAAGTTGAAATCGAGCACGTCTGCGGCCCGGCCCGCGTTCAAGTCTTCCCCGAACGCGCGGGAACGCTCTATCGCTGCCTCAATTGCGGCATGGCAGGAATCATCGGAGGGTAAAGGATGAGGGAGTAAGGAATGCCCCTCATCCTTTCACTTTCTTTATGATTGGCTAAGTTTGACAGCCTTGTAACCACCCGCCGCACGATCGCGCAGGAAGATTGCGCTGAAGATAAAGATCAGCAGGATCGGCAGAACAGTGACCGAACGAAGAGTTTGGGCCGCACCCAGTTGTTCGCCCATCTCGGCGACGTTCTGGTCATAAATTTTTCCCATCACCGGCAAGATGAGCGCCACCGAGAGATTGCCGGCGGCCCCCATCAGCCCCAGCAGTAACGCCCCGCCTTTCGGAAATCTCTCAGAGGTCACGCCGAGCATCGTCGGCCAGAAGTAACAAATGCCGATGGCGAAGACGGTTGCGGCGGCAAATGCGGCGAACGACGTCTGCACATTGCTCAGCAGGAAGAGACCCGCCGCAGCAAAGAGCCCCGAACCGATGAGCAGACCGATCGGCGACATTCGATGCACGATCGGACCGGCGAACCAGCGGCCAACCGCCATTAACCCGTTGATCCAGACCAGCACCAAAATGCCGGCGTTGGCGGCATCAGGCAGCGTCTTGGTCATAATATTGGGAATCCATTGATTCGGTCCCAACTCGGTTGAGGCGGTGAGCAACATGCAGAAGACCAGGAGGATAAACATCGGACGCAATGCCTCTTTGAACATGTCTCCGGTGCTCACTCCAGCCTGAACCCGCTCGGTGACCGGGAATTTCTGACCGAGAAACAAGATGCCGTAAACGAGCGTCGGAACCAGAATCGTCGCCATCTTGATCTTCCAATCGAGATGACTCCTGCTTAAGAGGAAAGCAATCAACCCGCCAATCACGATTCCACCGGGGAACCAGACGTGTAAAGCGTTAAGTTTATTTGTCTTGTCATCAGGGTAGGCGGTCGCGATCAGTGGATTGACGGCGGCCTCGATGAGACCGTTGCCAAGCCCGATGATCAAGGTTGCCGTCCATAACAACCAAAATCCCGGCGCAAAGATCGTCAATAAGATCCCCGAGGTATGGCAAAGGAAAGCGAGAATTAAGAGCCTGCCCATACCTAACGCATCACAAAGCTGTCCTCCGATAAAGATCGAGATGGTGAACCCCCAGAACGCCGCTCCGGCAATGTACCCAAGCTGCTCTTTGGTGAGGCTGAAGTTCTGTCCGAGATCACCAATGATGTCGCCGCGGATGGCGAAGGTCATTGCCGTGGCGATCAACGCAATACAACTCGCCACGAACAACCGAGTGCGATGATAGTTGATAGTTTCGCTCAATTTTGTCCTCCAGATCGTTACGGTGCAGAGATTTCGACCCTCATGCCGACGTCTACACTAATATCTACTGACTGGCTTGAGAAGATGAGCCAACTTTTGGCGCCTCAGGTTTTACGATATACGACGAAGATGCAACCAGTTTGACTCGACGGTGTGCCCGCCTGTGGTCGCCACTGAAACGGTCGCCGAGATTATGGAGGCAAGAAAAATAAAAGGCAAAAGGCAAAGGGCAAAAATACAGTAAGCGAACGGACAAAAGCTCTGGATTCTTGCCCCCGCCTCTTATTTTTTTCTTACGTATCCGAGCTCAGATCCTATTTTTCTAATCTTGATTCCGACTCGCATTCTTTATTATCTCGTGTCAAAATCTCTCATCTTTGCCAGCGAGGGGCCAGCGAGGGTCCGGCGAGGGTCCGGCGAGGGTCCAGCGAGGGTTCAGCGAGGGTGAGGATGTCAGCCGAACTGGCTGCACAAACAATCAATTATGCGCGCTCGAATGTGGCGATCGGAAGATCGCCGGAGATTAGAGATGAGCGGTGTAAAAAAAGTCATAAACTTTGTGGAACAATTCATTTAGGCGAGCGTGTGAGCGACCGAAGATTCTTCTTCTTTCGCTCGTGCAACGGCCCATTGCCCCAGCCCGAAGCAAGGCTCCTCATCAGTTGAAAGCGAATTAGATGAACGATCTTCCATTAGAAGACCTTTGGTCGCTAGGACAATTCGAGCGACTCAAATCAGGCGATTCACCGATGACGACACTGATACTTAGCGCCGGCCTCAAAGAAGCAGAGCAGAAGAAAAAGTCCCCGGCGTTAACCGTAGGGCAGCCGAATCTCGCGGTCGACCAAATGGACGACCATTCGCTGCTCGAAGCGACACGAACCGGTGATGAGGCCGCTGAGGCCGCCTTTAATGAGCTGGTCCGCCGCTATCGTAATCAAATTACGAACTACGTTTATCGCATGCTCGAAGATTACGATCGCGCGGTCGATTTGGCCCAAGAGACCTTTATTCGGGTTTTTAAGAACGCTGATCGGTATCAGGCCACTTATAGTTTTTCGACATATATATATCGAATTGCTCATAACCTGGCGATCAGCGAGATCAGGCAACGAAAGCGCCGCCGATGGATCCCATTACCGACTTTCTTTTCGGACAAAGACAGCGAGGAAGTCGAAGTTGAATTGCCGGATAAGCGGCAGAGGCCGGCGGACGATGCCATGATCGATGATGAACGCAGAAAGGCAGTATCGAGAGCGATCGCCAGTTTGCCCGAGAAATACCGGGCGCCACTTGTGCTGTGTGACATCGAAGAGAAGAGTTATGAAGAGATCTCTGAAATATTGGCCCTGCCGACCGGCACGGTCAAATCGCGGATTAACCGCGCGCGAAATTTGTTGAAAGAGAAATTGAGAGAGTATCTGTGAAATCCACAGACACATGATTGATTTTCGAACTCGCACTCATTGCCCTGTTCACCCCCAACGCGATCCAGGTCAGACTTTAAATTAAGCTTGGATCTTAAGGACGGAGACGTAATTCATGAATTGTCAAAACATACGATCGGTAATTGATGTGGGCTCTCGCCGCGAACCTCAGGGAGAGACGGTCAAGGCCCATTTGAGAGGCTGTACTGATTGCCGTCGCTATGCTGATGAAACCAGCGCTCTACTCACCCTAATCAGCGCGCAACCGAGAGTTCAAGCACCTGCGGATTTCAATTTCAAATTGAGGGCTCGCATCGCGAAGTCTCAAGTGGAGCCGCGTCCGTCTTTGGCGATCCTGGAGAAATTCTGGGTCAGGTCTTTCTCTTGGGGGCAGGCGATCACGGCGACGGCAACCCTGGCACTGGTTGCCACTTTTACCGCTCTTCACTTTACCAATAGCAATCCGCCAATGACCTCTACCCAGGAAGGTCCGACAGTGGCTGTGGCAACAGCCAAGATTGACCAGGTGACGCCCGCGATCACCGCCGGGTCTGCGGTTGCGGCGAAGCCCACGCTGCCGGTGACGAGACCGGTTGCGATGAGGGTCAGCCCGAGAATGAGCAGGATGGCGATCACAAGCGAGAGGCCGGCGGTCGTCGAGCAAGCCAAGGTTCAGGTTGTGGCCGGCAATGCCGCCAACAATGAAGAGAGCTGGCGAGCCTACAACGCCGAAAAGGGGCAGATCGTGAGTACTCCGAATCGCGCCTTGATCGGGGCCGAGGGCTCGGGAACGCACCTGGCCAAAGCAGCAGTCTTTGTCCCATCGATTTAACTGGCTGATCCAGTTGGTTCAGCTACGGTTAGTCTTAACCATGACATGAGACCCATTCAGGCCGTAGAATCATCTTTAGCTCTACGGCCTGAATCACTTCCTCCTGGCAATAATTCGGATGTTTCTGCGAGTCCATCTTTGTTTCCGGCTTCGTTTCTGGGTCATCAGCTTTTGGATTCTCGCCCTCATTGCCCCCTCGTTTGCCCAAAACAGGCAGCGCAAATCTAAAACTCCATCAACAACGCCCAACCCAACTGCCCCGGCGCCGCTCGACAACCAGCCGAACGTGTATGTGACCCGTCAATCGGCTCCAAAGGGATGGGTTTGGGTGACGCAGACAGTCGATCTCACCCAGCAACTCGGCGGTGAAGAGAACATTATGACCTTGGACGGTGAACCGTTGCCGTCGATGCTGAGGAAACGAGTGACTCTCGGTCTGGTCATCGATGATAAAGGTCATATCGTCACTCGGCTGATCGATGTCAGTCCGAGCAATCCGCCGGTCAGCATCAGTGTCAGGGCGTGGGGATTTAAACCGAGCCCGGCGAAATTTCTTGGCATGGATACGGTCACGGGCTTCTGCGTGCTCAAAGCGGACGATCCGAACTTAAAACCCGCCAGCCTCTCGATCTACGATCAGTTGCCCGCGCGGCTGAACATCCGTCTTTACGGATTTCATCCCAACCAGGCGCTCAATCTGGGCCCGGCGATGATTGCGGTCAATCCTCGAACCAACTTTTACTCCGGGCGCATTGCTAAAGCGACGGGAGATTTTCGGTCCAGTACCACCAATTCGATCTATTACCTGCTCAGTCCGCAATTGACGGCGGTCCAGGATTGCAGCCTTATTCTCGATAAGGGCGATGCGGTCTTTGGACTGGCGGTCTACGATACAGGCAGCGATGGATCGCACATCGTCTATCCGATCTCACAATTACAGAATATTGCCGAGGAAGTAATCAAATCGCATCGGAGTCTGGCCCACGGATGGCTTGGCGCCATTCCCGCAACGGGAATGAATGACAACTCCGGAGTGCAATTGACGGCGATTGCTCCCGACAGTCCGGCGGAGGTCGCCGGAGTCAAGGCCAAGGATATCTTGTTGAGCGTTAATGAGCGCCGGGTCGAGACTTCTGCACAATTGATCTCGATCATCCGGCAGATTCCCGCCGACAGTGAAGTCACGCTGAAGGTTAAGCGGGGAGGCGAATATAAGAATTTGAAGGCGCGGCTGGTCCCTGCGCCGGCGACCGAACCGGAAGAGCAGCTCTTCGCATTTGCGCGCCGCCTGGAGACGATGGAAGAACAGTTGAAGGCGATGGCGCCGACCGATCCGGAGCGCCAAAAACTCGAATCACGCGTCGGGATGATGCGGATCTTCGTTGGAGCCGTGACCAACCCGGCCCCGCCCGAGATCAGGCTGCGGGTCTTTTACGGTTTTGAAATTCAACCTCTCACCGGCCAGTTGATGAACTATTTTGTCGTGACCAACGGCCTCTTGATTACCAATGTGACCGAGAATAATAAGGCCGCACGCTCTGGCCTGATGGCCGGAGATGTAATTCTCAAGGTAGGCAATTCTCCAATTACTGATCTGACCAGTCTCCTCGGCGCCCTCGATAAAAGTTCTAACGAATCGGTCGAAATCACAGTCTCACGCCGTCGCGAACAATTGAAGATCAATTTTCAACGCTGATCATAAAGATCAAGCGACGCTAGAGGATAGTTTGGCTGGAGAGAAGACGAAGATCGCGAAAGGTCCTGAATACTTTCGCGATCTTTGTGTCTCAGGTCCCCCCGGCGAGTTTTTCGGCTCGGAAACCATCGGCTGACGAATCATTTGCCGGCTTCCTGGGCCTTCATGATTTGCCTCTTGGTTGCGGCCCAATCTTTGACCTGATATGCTTGGAGTTCGATCTTTAGGCAATCATAATGCATGATACCGGGTGATTCTTCATATCCTTAAATAAGTAATTCAGATGTCAGCAAAAATTACCGTCATCGTCTACATACTGATCTGCTTCGAGGTTGGGATTCTGCTCTTGATCCTACCGTGGACGCAGTACTGGGATGACAATGTCTTTCTCTATTTTATCTCCGGGAAATTGAATGCGCCCTGGGTTCCGACGTTCTTGACGAGTAGTTACGTTCGCGGCGCGGTGACGGGTCTGGGCGTGCTCAATGTCTTCGCCGGTTTACGCGATATCTTCAAATTCCGCGAAAGCGTGCGGGCTCTTGTGATCATCGGAGAGCCCCACAAAGAAGAGGTGAAAGCGTCCGTTGTCGAAGCTGCCGCACAATCGTCCATTGCTTTACCTGATCAGCGACCACCAAGAGTTCCCCCCCAACCCTGAAATTACCGGGGCTCAAGCCAGACAGTTACAAATCAGGACAATCCATGAGGCGACCCGCATCGGTTGCGGCCTCGTCCAGATTCGCGAGAAGAAGATGACCGCGCGCGAGCTCTTTGAATTCACGCGCGAGGTCATCGATGTGGCGCGGCCACATCACGCCAAAGTCCTGGTCAATGACCGCCTGGACGTCGCCCTGGCGAGCGATGCGGATGGAATTCATCTGCGCGTTTCATCGCTGCCGATCTCAGAGATCCAGAAAGTGGTCGCCCGGAGAGCGATGAAAGATTTCATCATTGGTGTCTCAACGCATTCCATGGCCGAAGCGCGGATAGCCGAAGCGGGTGGTGCCGATTTCATCGTTTGCGGCCCGGTATATGACACACCGTCTAAAAGAGCATACGGGCCTCCAATGGGAATTGAACAGTTCGCTTTAATCTGCCAATCAATAAAAATCCCCGTTCTGGCTCTGGGCGGCATCACTCCCTCGAATTTCCACGAACCCCTCCTCAACGGCGCAGCCGGTATCGCCGGCATCCGACTCTTCACGAAGGATGGAGGTAGATGGTGGAAGGATGAGTGCGGAACGTTAAAGAAGGGATGAAGGACGAAGGATGAGGGGCAGAGCCTGATCTTAAAAAAACTCTTCTTCCACTTTCCACTTTCCACTTTCCACTTTCCACTTTCATCCTTCTCTTCTTCTCCCTTTTTATTCTTTCTTTCTTCATCCTTTTCAAGTATTCTGACGCGGTCAGAAGAGAGCCATAAGCCTTCCCAATCAAATACTCATTCTGGCGACTCACACAGACGAAGATCCTCTAAACTTCCCGAGTTGATAGCGAAGGAGTATCACCATGAACGCTGCTGAAGAAAGCAATATCATTCAGCTCCCCACAAATGACTCACAATCACCGGAGATCCATCCATTGAATCAAGCCGATCAGGAGCCGGCGAGTTCCGGCAATATCGAAAAGATCCGCGATATCCTCTTTGGCGCCCAGATGCGCGATTACGATCGTCAATTTATCCGGCTCGAAGAGAAACTGCTCAAAGAATCCGCGGACTTACGCGAGGAGACGCGACGCCGCTTAGACTCGCTCGAAAACTACGTCAAGCAAGAGCTCACTGCGCTCAATGACCGCCTGAAGATCGAGCATCAGCAGCGTTCGCAACTGACCGATGAGATGACGCGCGAGTTGAGAGAGACGTCTCGTTCGATCGGCCAGAAGATCGGTCATCTCGAAGAGCAAGCGCTGGAGAATCATCGCGAGGTGCGAGAACACATCCTGACTCAATCTAAAGATTTGGCGGATGAAATTCGTCGTAAGCATGACGAGATCTCGACCGCATTGACGCGTGAGACGCGCGAGTTACGCCATGACAAAACGGATCGGATCGCACTGTCAAACCTCTTTACCGAGCTGGCGCTGCGTTTAAACCATGAGTTTAAGCTTCCGGGCGATGACTAAAATCGGCATTGATTTCTAACATGAGCGATTCCCAATTGCGGATCGTATCCGACAAGCCTTCCGATCCGGCGCAACCTGGCGACCTCCAGCAGGATGCGATAGCGGAATTACGCCGCCTGCTGATCGAACCCGAGCAGGTTCAGATCAACAACATCCTGGAACGGCTCAACAGTCCGCGCACGCGAGCCGGAGAGCTGAGCCGCGCGCTTCCCGAAGCAATCCGCTTACGGACTGCCCGCGACCAGTCTTTGACTGAAGCTCTGACGCCCACGATCGTGACCGCTCTTCACAAGTCGATCAAGAAAGACCCGGATCTCGTCGCCGAGGCGATCTCGCCGTTGATGGGGCCCGCAATCCGGCGCGCAATTTCAAACGCGCTCAAAGGGTGGATCCAATCATTTGACCAGACGCTCAAATACAGTTTTTCGTGGACGGGGCTGAAGTGGCGTCTTGAGGCAGTACGCGCGGGCAGATCATTTGCCGAAGTAGTTCTCTACCACACGCTGATCTATCGCGTCGAGCAGGTCTTTCTCATTCACAAACAGACTGGGAGCCGGCTGCTGCATGCCGCCACCGGCTCGGTCTCAACCAAAGATCCCGATCTGGTCTCAGGACTACTGACGGCAATTCAGGATGCAATCCGCAATTTCGCCCGCGATTCATTCAACGCAGCTCAGGACGAACCGATCAAAAAGCTCCATCGGGGCGAACGCGAAGTGTGGTTCGAAGCGGGTCCACAGGCGATCCTCGCCGTCGTCATTCGCGGCTGCGCTCCGCAAAATTTACGCAGTAGACTATTGGCGCCGACGATCGAAGCGATCCATTTTGAGATGCGTGAGTCGCTTGAGTCATTCGATGGTGATGCCGCTCCGTTCGAGTTGGTCCGCCACCATCTGGAAAATTGTCTGCATTCGCGATTTCAGATTCAGAGCGACCGGGCTGGGTTCAGGATTCCCATCTACGTCAAGCTCGTACTTGTGATGATTGTGGCCGCGCTTGTGGTCTGGGGGTTCTCGATCTGGCGCGAACAGCGGCACTGGAACGAGTATGTCGAAGCGCTCAGAGCGACGCCGGGCATTGTCGTCACCGAAACAGGCACGAGCAATGGTAAACATTATGTCGCCGGATTGCGTGACCCGTTGTCTGTTCATCCCGACGAGATCCTCAAACAAAAAACCCGGCTCGATCGAAATTCGGTGATCAGCCGCTGGGAACGCTATCAGGCGCTCGATCCACAATTTGTCATACAGCGGACGAAAAAACTGCTCAATCCTCCTCAAAGCGTCGAATTGAGGATCGACTCCGGCGTGCTTGTCGCCAGCGGCTCCGCGCCACATGAATGGGTCTATAATTGTCGCAAGTTCGCGCTCGCGGTCCCAGGTGTTGAGTCGTTCGATGACCAAAACCTTCTTGACGAAGGGATGATAGAACCCAGGATCATGCGCAATCAGATTGAGAGCCGCATTATTCGATTTGCGACCGGCACTACCCGATTAATTCCGGGCCAGAGCCGGGAGCTGAAAGAATTGGCATCCGAGATGCAAAAACTGATCGCGCTGGCCCCGACCGTCAATATCACCCCGCAATTTCTCATTGTCGGTCACACTGCTTCCGAAGGCGGCGACAGTGTCAATGTCAATCTCAGTCAGCAACGCGCGGTGCGAGTAGTTTCGCTCCTCGCGGCCAGGGGCGTCAATATCGATCTCATGACAGCTATCGGTGCGGGAACAACCGAGCCATTGTCGTCCGAGGCCAACGAGTACGGGAACCGACTCAATCGCAGCGCATCGTTCAAAGTCTTCTTACTCGATCCGGAACGAACGCGCGGGGGAGGAACCCACCGATGATTCGGTCGCGGCGATCATCGGGCAAAGTTTTGGCGATGATCGATGTGAGGGATCCGGAGTTCTGCCGGAGGTCGCCGGAACTACACTTCAAAAATTTGTCTGGGCCAAAGGCCCGGCAAGGTCGGACCGGGCTTTATTTTCCAGTATCATAATCGGACAGTGTAGCGGCGAGATCGGGCATCAACCGCAGCCATCGCATGCCCAGTGGGAAGTACACGATTTTGGTTTCGACTGCCCGGCCCACAACATTAGAATTAGGATAGTGATAAATCATTTATTTTTTCCACTTCTTCCCTTTCCCAATCCCGTCCAGGATTTTGCTAAACACCCAAGATGATGCTATGATCCACATTGAACCCACCAGATAAAGTATCTCTGATCGATTGGTCGTTGCCCTAACGGTTGTTCAATTCAGATATTATCTGGACAGCCGTATGATGCTCTTTGTGGAGTTTGAAAGCTGGCTTCGACTGGGGATAACTCCGGATGAATGGAAGACCTAGGCCCTAATTTCCCTGTTGCGTTTTGATTTTTCGATCTTTGCCGTGCTGACAGTACTTTCTATTGCAGGTTTTGATCCATCAGGTGGCGCAGGGGTGCTCACCGACATCAAGACCTTTGCGGCCATGGGGTGTTATGGCACGGCGGCGATCACCTCGATCACATCGCAGAACACTGTTGCCGTTTACGGCGCATCTCACCAATCGGGTGAGGTTCTGCGTGCTCAGATCGAACCAGTCATGGGCGATTTCGAGATCGCCGCAGTCAAAACAGGGATGTTGCCCACTCACGAAACAATCGATGTCGTGGCTGACGTGATCGAACGCTATCGATTATCAAATATCGTCGTCGATCCGGTCATCCGTTCAACCAGCGGATACGACCTGATCGGCCAAGAGGCAATTGACAAGATGGTTGAACGCCTGCTCCCGCTGGCTGATGTCATCACCCCCAATTTGGCGGAAGCCGAACTGTTGAGCGGGATGGAAGTCAAAGACCTGGATGGGATGAAGCGAGCCGCACTCAAAATTGGTGAGATGTGCCGAGCCAGGGCCTCCAGAGACGGCGCGCGGCGGGCAGTGCTGGTCAAGGGCGGTCACCTGGCCGACGAGGCAACCGACGTGCTCAACGATGGTCGCGAGGTCTGTGTCTTTCGGTCTCCAAAGCTGGCAGTCGGTAATACGCACGGTACCGGCTGCACTCTTTCATCGGCGATCGCAGCGTTGCTCGCACAAGGTTATTCGATCGGTGAAGCCGTCACGCGAGCTAAAAAGTATCTCGAAGCGGCTTTATCTCAAACACTGCGGATCGGCCACGGGGCTCGACTGATCGACCATTTTGTCGAAGGTATTTTGTAACAGCAGTAAGTGAATGGCTCTTTTTCTGCCGTTCATTGATAATTTGCAATAAATATTTATTTATTATCCCTCAATACCATGAACACTCTTCAGGATAAAGTAAACATTACCTTGACCGAGACCGAGCTCTTTGTGCGGCAATCAGATGAAAATGTCGCTCGGTTCGATCCTCAGCGCATTACTGACGCTCTTGTACGTGAAACTAAACTGGCTCCGGAAATCGCCCAACAGATTGCCATCGAAGTTAAACAGCAGATCGAACGCTCCGGGATCCGCGCATTGACTGCGCCGCTGATCCGCGGGTTGGTCGATGCCAAACTGCTCGAGTATGGATTGATGGATGAATACCGCGCACATTCGCGTTTGGGCGTGCCGGTCTATGACGTAGAACACATAATTCAATCGGTGCCGAGCGAAACGGCCGTCGTCCATGGACCTGAAGGCACCAGCCTGGCCCTCGCCGAAGCGATTAAACGCGAATATGCGATGCTTTACGTCTTTTCAGATGACGTGGCAAATGCGCATCTGGAAGGAGATTTTCACATTGAGAACCTGGGCGAGGTTGACCGGCCGACGACGATGATCGGGACAATCGATTCTATTAAACGTCATGGGATCAAACTTCCCGGCGGATTTGCGGGGTCACGCCCGGCCAAACGTCCCGAAGTTCTCGCTTCACACCTGGTCACTTATACCGCCGCCTTGCAGGGTTATTTCAGCGACGCGCTGGCCTGGGACTCCGTCAACTTCGCACTCGCGCCAATGCTTGTCGGATTAAATCAACGCGAGATCAAACAGCTGGCCCAGGGCTTGTTGTTCGAGCTTTCGGCTCCGACAATTGCGCGTGGCGGCCAACCTGTCCGATGCGATCTCCACCTGGATTTTGACGCGCCTGCCTATCTCCGCGACCTGCCGGTGGTCGGCGCGGGCGGTGAAAAATTCAGCGCTACTTACGGTTCGATGGGCGAGGTCGCGCGCAACTTCCTCAAAATTTTGTTCGAAGTCTACCTGGAGGGAGATGGACAGGGATTTTCATTCATCGGACCGCGCCCAATCCTGCATTTAACCAACCAATTTATGGACAACCCCGGCAACCGGAGCATTCTCAATCTGGTCAGCCGAGTCGCGACGGAACGAGGCGGAGTGATGTTCGCTCTTGACCATCCGAATCTGTCGCAGGGCAGCCGGGCGGCATCCGAATTCACCGCTCGATACGGAGTCAGTGCAGATAAGCTCCAACGGGCGAGTGAAAGCTGGCAATGGCGCGCCGCGGTCTTCTCTTCAGTAGCGCTCAATCTTCCTCGCGTCAGTTATCGAGCCGAGGGCAATCAGGAACAGGTCTTTGATCTCTTGACGACGCTGCTCGAACTGGCGGCGCAGGCTTCACTCCAGAAGCGCGTCTTCCTTGAGAAGTTGCTCGCTCGCGGAGAAGCGGGGGTGCTGGCGATGCTCGCCATGCGGCCCGATAAAGAGCCATTCCTGCCGCTCAGTTGGACCGCCCACGCGATCTGTCCGGTCGGCCTCGCCGAGATGGCACAGATTGTAACCGGCCATCCGCTCGACGAATCCATCGAGGCTCAGGAGTTCGCCATGAGCGTCATTGCTCATCTCAATGCCGAGGCCGAGCGGTTGTCGGTCAAACACAAAGTCCGCTTCCTCATTGCCGAATCTCGCGATACCAACGCCCCACATCGTCTCGCCCGGCTCGATATCAGAAAATTCGGATCGGCGCTGATCTCTCAATCAATGACCACCCGGTCAAAATCGTCAAAATCGCCAAAATCTATCGATGAGGGCGAGGTCTACTACACCAACTCGGTCAAACTGCCGGCGATCAGCGAGATTGAAGCTCAGGACAAAATTCGGATTGAAGGAGCTTTGCAGGGCGGCATGGTCTGGAACGCAACGACCGATATCTGGCTCGGCGTCGGACTGCCCTCATCTGAAAGTCTGGCCTCGATCATCGCCTATGCTTTCTATGAGACCAAGGCTTCAGCCATCAGCTTCTCGCCGGAATTTACGATCTGCATCGTCTGCCAAAAATTGTCCCGCGGCCTCCATCCCAATTGCACATATTGCGGTTCAGCACGCGTCGATGGTTTAGCGCAGGCCACCAATCGTTATGGACGAACTTCGACCTGGCCCCGCTGGAAACTCGCGGAGTTGCGCCAGCGCCGCCGCGAAGAGGTCTAATCGAAGAGATTAACTAAATTTAGTTCCACCACGCCTCTCATTTCAGCGGACGAGCTTTGCTCAGCCGCCGGCTTGTGTTAATTTGTGAGATTGAACTATTGTGAAAATTTATCCAGCTTGAAATGAGAAGAGGGAACGCGAAAGACGCGAAATCGGGCGGTCCAGACGAAATTCTCCGGATAAGAGTTTCGCCTGGATCGCCCGATTTCGCGTCTTTCGTGTCTTCCTTCTGGTGTCAGCAAATTTAACCTCTCTCGACGATGCCTAAACGAACAGACCTACGCAAAATTCTCATCATCGGCTCCGGTCCGATTGTCATCGGCCAGGCCTGCGAATTCGATTACTCCGGCACTCAGGCGTGTAAAGCGTTAAAGCAGGAAGGATTCGAAGTCGTCCTCATCAACTCAAATCCCGCGACGATCATGACTGATCCCGAGCTGGCCGACCGGACGTATGTCGAGCCTCTCACGGTCGAAGCGGTGACTGCGATTATCGAACGTGAACGCCCTGACGCGTTATTACCGACGGTCGGCGGCCAGACGGCTTTGAACCTGACCGTTAAACTCGCCGAACGCGGCGTCCTCGAGAAGTATGAAGTTGAGTTGATCGGCGCCAAGCTCGACGCAATCAAGGTCGCCGAAGACCGATTATTGTTCAAAAAGGCGATGGACGAGATCGGTCTTCAGATGCCGAAAGCGCGTTTCTGCCGCACGATGGCGGAAGCGGTCGTCGCCGCCGAAGAGATCAATTTCCCGATCATCATTCGTCCGAGCTTTACGCTCGGCGGTTCGGGCGGGGGCATCGCGTACAACGGCGAAGAGTTTGAGGAGATCGCCGAACGCGGGTTGGCGGCCAGCCCGATCAGCGAGATCCTCGTCGAAGAATCGATCATTGGCTGGAAAGAGTATGAACTGGAGGTGATGCGCGATCTGGCGGACAACGTCGTCATCATCTGTTCGATCGAGAACTTCGACGCCATGGGCGTTCATACCGGCGATTCGATTACGGTTGCGCCTGCGCAGACCCTCACAGACCGCGAGTATCAAGCGATGCGTGATGCCGCCATCAAGATTATTCGTAAAGTCGGCGTTGAGACCGGCGGTTCCAACATCCAGTTCGCCGTCAATCCACGCAACGGCGAACTGCGAGTGATCGAGATGAATCCACGCGTGTCACGCTCTTCGGCCTTGGCGTCCAAGGCCACTGGCTTCCCGATTGCGAAGATTGCAGCGAAACTCGCGGTCGGGTATACGCTCGATGAGATCAGGAATGACATTACCCAAAAGACGCCGGCCTCATTCGAGCCGACGATCGATTACGTCGTCGTCAAGATTCCGAAATGGGCGTTCGAGAAATTTCCCGGCGTCGAAGACATGCTCGGCACACAAATGAAGTCGGTCGGCGAAGTGATGGCCATTGGGCGCACGTTTAAAGAGGCGTTCTTAAAAGGCGTCCGCTCGCTCGAACGGCGCGACTCCACCAATTTCGCTCAGGTCGATGATGAAACACTGCGGCGCAAACTGATCATTCCTAATGCTGAGCGTATCTATTACCTGCATGTAGCGTTTGAGCGTGGTTGGACGCTTGATGAAATTTACGAATTGACCAGCATTGATCCCTGGTTTCTGACTCAGCTCAGACAGATCGTCGAGTTCCAGAGTGTATTGAGGCAAGAGTCTCTGTCCTCGCTCTCCATCAGTCTTTTGCGCCGGGCCAAGCGGATGGGGTTCTCCGACAGACGGATCGCCGACCTCCTCAAATGCAGCGAGGATGAGGTCAGCGCACAACGTAAGGCCAATGGAATCAGGCCGGTCTTTAAACGTGTCGATACTTGCGGCGCGGAGTTCGAATCTTTCACCCCCTATCTTTATTCGACCTACGAAAGTGAATGTGAGGCCGAGCCGAGCAATCAGAAGAAGATTATGATCCTCGGGTCCGGGCCGAACCGCATTGGCCAGGGGATCGAATTCGATTATTGCTGCTGCCACGCCTCGTTCGCGCTCAAAGAGGCCGGCTACGAGACGATTATGGTCAATTGCAATCCGGAGACCGTCTCGACCGATTACGACACGTCGGATCGCCTCTATTTTGAGCCTCTCACTTTTGAAGACGTCATTCATATCGTCGAATTAGAGAAGCCGCATGGTGTGATCGTTCAGTTCGGCGGTCAGACACCGTTAAATCTTGCGATGCGCTTGCACGAGGCGGGCGTACCGATCATCGGCACCAGTCCGGAATCGATCGACCTCGCCGAAGATCGCAAACGCTTCGGCAAATTGCTGGTCGATCTCCACATTCCCCAACCGGTGAACGGAACGGCGGTGACCATCGACGAGGCCAAGCGCGTGGCGGCATCGATCGGCTATCCGGTGCTGGTGCGACCGAGCTATGTGCTCGGCGGGCGAGCAATGATGATCGTCTATGACGAGCAGAGCCTCGAAGGGTATATGAAGAACGCCGTTGAGGCTTCACCTGAAAAACCCGTGCTGATCGACCGCTTCCTCGAAGACGCCTTCGAGGTCGATGTCGATGCTCTGGCCGACGGCGAGCAGTGCGTCATCGCGGGGATCCAGGAACACATCGAAGAGGCGGGCATCCACTCGGGTGATTCATCGTGCGTGCTGCCGCCATACATGGTCAAATCCGAACATCTCAATACGATGCGCCGTTATACGCGCCAGCTTGCCGAGGCCCTCGATGTCCGCGGCCTCATGAATATCCAGTTCGCGATCAAAGACGACATCGTCTACGTTCTTGAAGTCAATCCACGCGCCTCCCGCACCGTCCCATTTGTCTCCAAAGCGACGGGCGTCCCTCTGGCCAAGATCGCGGCACGGGTCATGACCGGCCGCAAGCTCAGCGAGTTCAATCTGCCGCCCGAATTGCACGTCAACAGCTTCTTTATCAAAGAACCGGTCTTTCCGTTCAATAAGTTTCCGGGGGTTGATCCCGTGCTGGGACCGGAGATGCGTTCGACCGGCGAAGTCATGGGAATAGCCGATAGTTTCGGTTTGGCCTTTGCTAAAGCGCAGATGGGAGCAAACGCGAGCCTTCCCCTCAACGGCACGGCTTTCGTCAGCGTCAACGATAACGATAAGAAGAACGCCGTCCGCATTGCCAAACGCCTCTATGAACTCGGCTTCAGGATCATCGCCACGCGCGGCACCGCCAATTATCTGAATGAATCGGGCGTTCCGTGCGATCGCGTCTTTAAAGTCAATGAAGGACGGCCGAACGTCGTCGATCTGATCAAGAGCGATGAGATCGATCTGATCGTCAATACGCCGCTCGGCCGGGCATCGTTTTATGATGAGAAAGCCATTCGGCGCGCCGCGATGCAATACAATGTCGTGACCTTTACAACGCTCACGGGCGCTAATGCTGCGGCAAGCGCAATTGCCGCGCTCAAACAAGAGAAACTGAGCGTCATCAGTCTCCAGGAACACCACGCTTGATGGTGGGTTCCGGAATTGAAGGCCGCTCGAACGATCTCTTCAAAAGATTCAACTATGAAGATCAACGATCCGGAAATCATCAAGCAAATCCTCGAGCAGTGCCACACGATCGCAGTCGTCGGGTTGTCATCGAATCCAAATCGTCCGAGCTATGGCGTCGCGCGCTATCTGCAACAGCGCGGCTATCGCATCATTCCGATTAATCCGAATGAAACCGAAGTATTGGGCGAACCCGTATATCCAACTCTGGCTGATGTGCGGGAGAAGTTCGATCTGGTCAATATTTTTCGTCGTTCGGAAGAGGCGGGCGCTCATATCGATGAGGCGATTCGTCTCAAGGCCAAGGCTGTCTGGCTGCAAGAAGGCGTGATCGATCCGGCCGGCGCACAACGTGCGATCGATGCCGGACTCATGGTAGTCATGGATCGCTGCGTCTTGAAAGAACACCTGCGGCGATGAGATATAAGTATTGGATGCCGGCGTCAATTTTGACATCCGGCATCCAATTTCAACTAGTGTTCGATAGTACCCGATAGTACTCGGTTCTATGATCTGCCAACCGAGAGGTAATTGAGGGGATTGACCGGGCGGTCATGCAGGCGCACTTCGTAGTGGCAGTGCGGCGCAGTCGAACGGCCGGTGCTGCCAACAGCGCCGATCATCTTTCCGCGCGTGACGTGTTGGCCGACCGTCACATCGATCCTTGACATATGACCGAAGCGAGTCGTGATACCATATCCATGATCGATGACGACAACGTTTCCATACCCGCCATAAACCCCGGCGAAGATCACGATGCCGTCGGCTGTCGCTTCGATCGCGGTGCCGTGATTGGTTGCGATGTCCAGACCGGAGTGCATTTCAATAGCACTGCCTCCGAATGGATTTCGGCGCATTCCGAAACCGTCAGTGATGTAACCACGAACCGGCCAGCCGTTCGGCGTCGAAGAGAGTTTGACCTGGTTCTTGTCAAAGACATCTTTGATTTGACGTAATTCGGCTTCAAGAGCTGCGGTCGCTCGCTCAATATCACTGAGGTTCGTTTCACCGTCAGGACCACCCTGGCCGATATTTTTATTAAAATCGGCCTGACGGCTAATACCGGAGGTTTCGGCAAGCTTACGCTGGGTGGAGTCCAGCGCGGTCAGACGGCTGAGCAGAATCTCTTTTTTACTGTTTACTTCCTGATTTTCTTCGCGCAACTGCCGATTCTCGTGTTTTAAGAGATTAAGTTGAGCCACGACGACCGCATGCTGCGCAAGGCGATAAGCTCCATATGTGACAGTGATTAAACCGACTAAGGCGAATCCTAAAATGGCGAAGAGAACATTGTGATGAACATTAAACTTTCTGAGTTGGGATTTAGCTGTGGGGGCAAAAACAAACGTGTAGAACCGTTTATCTTCATTCATTCTTTAAACTCCTTGACTCAGTCACATCCCAAAAATGGGACGTGGCGAGTATGGAGAAACCACACTGCAATTGGGCACAAGTTTTCAGCGGGCTGTGTGTGTTTCGAATCACTATTCGGCTGTCGTCGGGTGGATAAACTCGGGACTCAGTCCCGGACGACATGCGATAACAGGGGTGGAGGCTAGCATAGGTTTATCAGTGATTTCAACAAATCTTTGTCTACAATCCAGACCTCAATATAATAACTCGTTAGATATCAATAAAATAGACTTTACTATTTGATCAAAAAATCCAGGTCTAAATACGAATTTTCTTACCGTTTTATTCATATTATTGTAATTTTGAGCTTCCCTGCTCCAATCATCAAAACTTTCTTAGCTATGTGGATGATGAATAGTCGAGTTGCCGAGTTGTTGCCGGGTTGCTGCCAAGTTGTTGCCCGAGTTATTGCCTGAGTTCTGGAGTGAAGATTGAAGAAGAAGATGGAAATGATAAAAAAGTAATTGTTGTCTCTCGCAAGTCGAACGTTCTTTCTTCAGTCAAGACAGATCAGGGAGAGTTCCCGAGTTGTAGATAATCGTCAGGTAACTAACTTTTCAGGAAGCAGGTCATTTGCTAGACTGAACTGACATATTAAGTTGGTTACTGTCTGCTGATCAAATTGTGCGGACACAGGCCGCCAGAATCGAGGTACTGCCATGAACAAAATGTTGGGACTAGTTGTCGCTTTAGTCGTTGCACTGTCTGTTGCTTGGGGAGGCAGCGTGCTGTTGGGTAAAGATCGGGCCTTTGCGCAAGCGGGGCGGAAGTCATCCGAGAAACAGAAAAAGAACCCTAACGCGAGTGGCGATCCGGAGGAACAACGCAAGGAGCAAGATAAACAGGAGGAGAAGAAAGTCGACAAGTCCCTTCCGACGGCGAGCATCAATATTGGAACTGAGATTGTCAACGTCGAAGCCGTCGTCTTCAACAAGAAGACCGGCGGCGTCCTGCAGGGGTTAAAAAAGGAAAATTTCGAGGTCTATGAAGACGGCGTCAAGCAGGAGATCGATAACTTTTCAACTCCGGAGGCTCCGGTGACGATGGTGCTCTTGCTCGAATACAGTAAACTGGTCGATGTCCTTGGCAGTCCCACCGGCGGATATTTCGAATATGGGCGCGTCGAGATTCTCCGCCCCGCTTATGAATTCGTGAGCCGCTTCGTGATGCCCAAGGATTTTATCTCGATCGTGGCGTATGACATTCGCCCGACTCCGTTGGTAGATTTCACCGACGATAAGAACAAGTTGATGCAGGCCGTCAACCTGTTGATCCGCAACAACCCGGCCTTTAGTGAAAGCAACCTCTTTGACGCCTTGAAGTTTGTGCTGCGGGGCGGAACCGGCGACAGCGTGGTGCTCGAAGAGAACAAAAGCGAAAAGATGGAATACGCCGGCCTCTACGAGGTCAACGCGCGCACGGCAATCCTGCTGATCAGCTCCGGACTCGATACGTTCAGCAAGATCAACTTCGACCAGGCGCGCAAGATCGTCGAAAACTCCGGAGTGCCGGTCTATGTCATCGGCACCGGCAACCTGTTCTTAAAGAAGTACGATCAATATCTCGATCCAGGACGCGGGACAAATATCAACGGCATTCCATTTGACCGGATGACGTTGCTCCAGGCACAAAACACACTGAAAACCTTCTCCGAGTCGACCGGCGGCAAGTACTTTCCTGTCACTTTTCCGGGAGAGATCCCCTCCGTCATGCAAACAATCTCCGCGCTGGTGCGGAACGAGTACAGCCTGGGTTATACCCCCACCAATACTCGCCGTGAGGGAAAGCGGCGTAAAATTGTGGTTAAGGTCAATGTCGGTGATCAAATTGATCCGAAGCTGCTCGTCGTCCAACACCGGCAGAGTTACGTCGAACCGAAGGACGGCCAAAAGTCGCAACCCTGAGTCCTGAACTTTGAATCCTGAGTTCCAATCCCGAGTTGAAGATCAGATCAAGACGATTCCAATACTCAGGACTGGGAACCCGGGACCCGATTATGACAAACGCTGAACGAGCCGCTGCCGATTTCATCCCGGAATTGAGCGATCGGCTCGATTCGATCAATCGGCGAATGGCAGCCGCGTGCGCACGCGCCGGCCGTTCTCTCTCTGAAGTGACGCTGGTTGGCGTCAGTAAGACTGTCGCTCCGGCAATGATCAGGGCCGCGATTGGAGCGGGTCTGCGCGTGCTGGGCGAAAATCGAGTGCAGGAGGCCGAAGCCAAGATTGCGGAATTGAGTGAGGTCTCTTCTCAGCATCAGGTGCGCTGGCATCTGATCGGCCATCTCCAATCGAACAAAGCGCGCCGCGCAGTTGAAACCTTTGAGACAATTCAATCAGTGGATAGTCTCAAACTTGCGGAACGACTCAATAATTTTGCCGGGGAGCTGGGAAGGCGGCTGCCGATCTTGATCGAAGTCAACCTTGGTGATGAAGAATCGAAGTCCGGCGTCGAGACCGATGCGGTGCTCCCACTGGCTGAACGGATCGGGAAACTCACCAATCTCGATCTCAAAGGATTGATGGCCGTTCCTCCATTTTTCGACAATCCGGAAGAAGTCCGATCATTCTTTCGCCGATTACGCGAATTGCGTAACGAAGCGCAGCGCGCCGGCATCGTCGATGGACAGTTCAAAGAACTTTCAATGGGGATGAGTAACGATTTTGAAGTCGCCATTGAAGAAGGCGCGACATTCGTTCGCGTCGGCACAGCGATCTTCGGCTTGCGCAATTAATTCAACGAAAATTCACTAATAACCAGGTCGAGTAATAACTCTTGCCCCTCTCTATGACGATTTTTTCTCTTGTAAATATTGGAAGCTTTATCATTGACATGGTCGAGAAGATGCGGCCCATTGTGCAGAATGCGATTGGTTTGACGGTCGCGGTCGTGGTCGCCTTTCTCCTCGTCAGAATTCTGACGGACGTCCTCAAACTCAATCCGTTTGGGAGGATCTATCAAAATGCGCGCCGCCCATCCGACGAGATGATCTACCGGATGCGAAGCTCTCCTTTTTACCATCCGCTGAAGAGGGCCTTCGGTTTCGATCCGTCGATTATTATGGTGATGATCGCGCTGGCGATTGTCTGGTACGTCGTTTACGTCGTCATTAACAACCTCTTCTTCATCCTGCAAAATTTCGGAAGCAGCCTGATCTTATTCGGCAATGGATTGGTCCTTTCAGGGGCGAGCCGCCTGATCGGGACGTTGCTGCTGGGGGCGATCTTTTTTCTCATGGCTTTGATGACGATCGTCTTCGTCAATTGGATTTTTGGGCTGCTCCAGCGCGCAGCTTTGTGGTCGATGGGACGTCTCGCGCCGCTGCTGAGGGTCTTCGATTTCGGCGGGGCGTTTGCCGGCTGGTCGTTTGTCATCCTCTGGATTGCGCTCTATTTCGCCGCTATTGCGGTCACGACCATCTTCTTTTAACGCACAGCAATCCGGCATTGATCCCGATGATTAAACTCACGGCCCAAGGTAACTGCGTGAACTTCGCGGTGCGGGTCCAACCTCGCGCCTCTCAGAGCGGCATTGCTGGAGAATTGGATGGAGCGCTCAAGGTTCGTCTGGCCGCTCCCCCCGTTGACGGCAAGGCCAATCAAGAGCTGGTGCGCCTCCTGGCGAGACTCTTCGATCTTTCGCGCCATCAGATCGCAATCATCTCGGGCGAAACATCGAAGAACAAGCTGGTTCGGGTCAGCGGAATTTCGGCTGATCGGTGTGCGGCAATATTATTGAAAGTCCTCAATGCCGGCGATGCGCATGTTCAGGATTGAGTCGGCAATTTCCCGCCATGTCCATTGGTCCTGGCGACCTGATGAATGACCGCCCGGCGTTCGTAATCTGTCGCCAGTCTTTCGAGGATTTCGTTGACGTCGTGCAATCTTTTGGCAGTATCGACCAATTCAAGCAATTCCTGCTTTTCGCCGGCCTCGATATCGAGATAGGCCGTCACGATGAATGAGAGCAATCGAGCGTCATCAGGCAATTCCGGGATCTCGTTGGCCTCGCGGTCATTCTCATCCTTGAGCTTTCTGCTGGCGACAAGCACGCGTTGAAAGAGTCGTTTGGCGCGCGTCGATTGAGGCGTGAGGTCTTCAAATGTCGGATCATCGTCGAAGAACTCGACCTCGGCTCGCAGATAGAGCTCCCCTTCAACATATTCGACCAGGCGATAGCGCATGCCGCCGACACACAAAATGTTGGAACGTCCATCGGGCAATCCCTGCACCACTGCTACTTCGACTGAACACCCGATGCTCCCCAACGGCAAGCGTTCCCCACCCGGCGTTTTCTCATCGCTGCGGTAGATAATGCCGAAAGTCTTGTCCTGATCCATGACATCCTTGAGCATCTTACGGTAACGCGGCTCGAAGATATGGAGCGGGGTCAGCGCCCCGGGAAATTGCACGACCGACAGCGGGAAGATCGGGATGACGCGATTGGTTAGTGTGGGATCAGTCATTGAGTTCGATCATCATTTATTCATCGACTTTCAATACAGCTAGAAAAGCTTCCTGCGGGATCTCGACCTTACCGACACGCTTCATCCGTTTCTTACCTTCCTTCTGCTTCTCCAACAACTTGCGTTTGCGTGTGATGTCGCCGCCGTAGCATTTAGCCAGGACGTTCTTGCCGAGGGCTTTGATCGTCTCGCGCGCGATCACGCGCGAGCCGATGGCGGCCTGAATCGGCACTTCGAAGAGTTGACGTGGAATCAATTTGCGCATTCTCTCGACCAGCGCCCGGCCGCGGTGATACGCCGCATCTTTATGGACGATCAGCGAAAGCGCATCCACCGGATCGCCGGCGACCAGGATATCGAGTTTGACCAGATCGGATTCGCGGTAACCGGCGAAATGGTAATCGAGCGAGGCATAGCCGCGTGAATTTGATTTCAGGCGGTCGAAGAAATCCAGGACGATTTCATTGAGCGGTAATTCGTACGTTAACAAGACTCGCGTCGGAGTGATGTAATCGAAGCCTTTCTGCACGCCGCGCTTTTCATCGAGTAAGGCCAGAATATTTCCGATGAACTCGTCGTGGGTCATGATCATCGCCTGGATAATCGGCTCTTCGATCTTCGTAATATCGCCCGGCGGCGGCATTTTGGACGGATTGTCGATCTCGGCGACATTGCCGCGGACATCCGTGATGCGATAACGCACACCCGGCGCGGTTGTAATCAAATCGACATCGAATTCTCGTTCCAGACGCTCCTGGACGATCTCCATGTGCAACAACCCGAGAAAGCCGCAGCGGAACCCGAAGCCGAGCGCCGTCGAGACCTCGGGTTCGAAGAAGAAGGACGAATCGTTGAGTCGCAGCTTCTCCAGCGCGTCGCGCAACTCTTCATACTGGTTCGGTTCCACCGGATAGATTCCGGCAAAGACCATCGGCTTAATTTCTTGAAAACCGGGAAACGGTTCAGTCGTCGGTCGCGTCGCAGATGTCACCGTGTCGCCGATGTTGACATCAGCGACCGTTTTAATGTTGGCGACGATGAATCCGACCTCTCCGACGCCAAGCTTATCGATCTGTTTCGGTTTTGGCGTCAGCACTCCCAGATCCTCGACCTCATAATCGCGCCCCTTGGCCATCAGACGGATCTTCATCCCTTTGCGCAATTCACCGTCGATGACGCGGACCATGACAATTACACCGCGATACGAATCGAACCATGAATCGAAGATGAGGGCCTTCAGCGGCGCTTCAATCGAGCCCCGCGGCGGTGAGATCTCGCGGACGATCGCTTCGAGAATCTCCGAAATGCCGATGCCGGCCTTCGCCGAAGCCAGAACCGCGTTGTGAGTGCCAAGTCCGACAATGTTCTCGACCTGCTCCATGACCTTCTCCGGGTCCGCCCCTGGCAGGTCGATCTTGTTAATCACCGGAATCAGTTCGAGATTGTTATCGACGGCCAGATAAGCATTGGCGAGCGTCTGCGCCTCGACGCCCTGGCTGGCGTCAACGACCAGCAAAGCGCCTTCGCACGCCGACAAGCTCCGCGACACCTCGTATGAAAAATCGACGTGGCCCGGCGTATCGATCAGGTTGAGAATATAATTCTGCCCATCTTTACCCTTGTAATTGAGGCGAACGGCGTGGGCCTTGATCGTGATCCCCCGCTCCCGCTCCAGATCCATTGCGTCGAGAACCTGTTCCGACATCTCGCGCGATTCGAGCGCACCGGTGATCTCCAGCAGACGATCCGAGAGCGTCGTCTTGCCATGATCGATATGCGCGATAATTGAAAAATTGCGAATATTTGCTGACATAGACAAATTACTACTTAAATTCAGGCTAACTAGTAGACAAGCAGAATAGAAAATCAAAGGGCAAAAGGCAAATTCAAACACAGAAGCCCCATCTGCGAAAGTGTCCAGTCTTCGGCCTCAGCTTCCAATCCGGCCTTCAATCTGGGGCAATCGGAGCCCTTCTTCAACTCCCGGTTGCCCGGTTTGAGGATGGAAACTTTCGCTTATTTCGCCGGCTCTCGCTATTCTTTAACTGAGAGGCTTCGCCACAAAAACCACGAAACGACGGAACAGTAGGGCCGCCATTGACGGTCTTGCGCGATCTGCTCCATCTGTCCAGCATCCGGCATTTCGTCCAATTGGCAGGCAATTTGAACCGCTTTTCTGATGCCCAGATCACCAACCGGCCAGACGTCCAGTCGGCCGAGCGAAAAGATCAAAAACATGTGCACCGTCCAGACACCGATGCCTTTGACCTGGGTCAGCATCTCAATCACCTCTTCGTTGCTCATGCGTGACAGGCGATTGAATTTGACGGTGCCGTCTTGCGTCCTGGCGACGAGATCTTTGACGAATGAAACCTTGCTGTTCGACATTCCCACCGCGCGTAATGTTTCATTCGGGGTCGCTAAAATTTGCTCCGGGGTCGGAAAGCGTACCGGGGCATAAAGTAATTGAAAGCGTTGGTAGATGGTATCTGCTGCCTTCGTTGACAGCTGCTGAGAGATCACGGATCTGATCAGCGTCTCGAAGTATCTGGTGTGAGGACGAATGCCGCAAGGCCCGTGGCGCTCGATCAGCTTCTTTAAATGACGATCGCGCCGTGCGAGAATCCGCTCCGCTTCTTGCAATTCCGACATGAACGCAGTCAATCTGCTCAACGTTTTGAGGTCTCCTTCTGCACGTTGGATTTGGCGAGTCTCACGGCTCCGATGGCCGGTGGATCAATCGGCGGTGCGACATCGGCCAGCGGCGCGATCTTTTGAATCTCTTCACGCAAGGGGGTGAGAATCATCTCTCCGGCTTCAAAAACACCACCGACATAAGCCACCCGGAAACTATCCCGCTCCATCCTGAGCTGTTCAATGACGGCAATTGCTGCGCGTGCGAGTTCGTCCGCCGAGTCTTTCAAGATCTCCTCCGCCACCTGATCTCCCTCCCGGGCGGCATCGACGACGATCTTTGAGAGTTGGGCGATCTTGCCCATGACCTCGGCCGGTGAGCCGTAGATGACCGGGGGCAATTCCGGGGGCGACGAGACCCCAAAATGGTTCAACACCGGTTCCATCATCCTCGTCGGCTGACCGCGATAATCATACGCCATGACAACGGCCTCAAGAGCGCGGCGGCCGATATACGACCCGCTGCCTTCATCACCCATCGCCGGCCCCCATCCACCCGCTCGCGCAAACCTCCCACGCGCATTGATCCCACAGGCGATCGAACCGGTTCCCGCAATGATGACAATTCCGGGTTGATTACCGGTCGCTCCGGCCAGTGCGACGCGGGCATCTGTTTCAAGAGTGATCTTGGAGACCGGCAGCGCTTCTTTGAGCGCAGCCAACATCCGGCGGTGATGTTCAGGATGGGAGACTCCCGCCAACCCCAGACACGCGGCGACAATCTGTGACGGCGTAATCTCCGCTTGCTGACAGGCGTCCTCGACGGCGCGTTTGACATGATTGACCGCGGCTGCCAACCCAACGCGCAGGAAATTGGCCGCATCCGCCCGCCCCTCACCTCTCACGACCTCGTCTTCATCGACAATGGCAGCGCGGCAATTCGTCCCGCCACCGTCAACTCCTAGCCAATACTTGCTCCGCCCTTCTTTATGTCTCGATCTCGGCGGCTCGGCTAAAACTCCTTCTGATACTGGGGTATTCATAAACGCGTTCAGGGACTATTTTGATCTGAAAGTCTTTTTTATTCATCGTCAGGTGATTCACTCCGTCTTGACCTTTTGTGCGCCGTATTGCGGGGCATTTTCGCACGTCCATCCGGCTCCCACGGTGTCTTTACATGCAATCATGATCATCATACACTCGCCACTAAGATAAAGAAAACTCAAACTTTGGATCAATTGGATAAACGAGTTTTATCATTTCCCGGCGCGCCGGGCGTCAAAAGATTCTCAAATTTTCCTGATCTTCGTCTTATTTCTGTCCTAATTTATCGCCGAACTACTTTGCTCATTAATCAGAAGGTAAATTACAATGGCGGAGTGCGCCTCCTTTTGATTTTTCCTTTAATGCTCTGGCAAAGGAGTGCCTGTATGAAGCGACACTTGAAGATTCACTGCCATTTTGCGTTGGCTTGCATCGTGATGATCAGCACGACGTTCTGGTCAAGCAACTGGGTCGCGGCTCAGCGCCTGGAACGTCCGCCCGTACGCAGTCTGGAAGGCACGCCTCCAATTCCCGGTGGGAGACAATCAATTCCTGCGGGAACGGTTTTGGTCTTAGAGATGGAGACGCCCCTTTCATCGAAGAGTTCGCATGTAAGCGATCGTTTCAGAGCGCGGGTGGCGACCCCGGTGATCGATGAAGCGGGGGAGACCGTGGTTCCGATCGGCTCGATAGTCGATGGCCGCGTCTCGACCGTTCGGCCGGCAAAGTGGCGGAGGCGGTCGGGAATCATCGGCATCTCCTTCGAAAGACTGCGGTTGAGAAATGGCCGGGAGTATCCGATCCGAGGGACCTTGACGAGCGTCAGGGATGGGGACCGTAAACGGTTTGACGATGAGAGAAACCTCAAAGGCAGTTCCACGACAGCCCGTGATGCATTTTTTGTCGGTGGCGGAGCCGGTACGGGGGCCGCAATCGGCGCGATCACCGGAAGCGCTTTGGTCGGCGCCGGAATCGGCGCGGCGGCCGGAGTGACCACGGCGCTCCTGATGAAAGGCAAGGATGCTGTCATTGAACCCGGTTACCGATTTGGGCTGGAGTTGTCACAACAGATCCGGTTGACTTCATCCGGAGGTTATTCATCATCTCCTTCATACTCTTCCTCTACTCCATATCCAATTCGTGTTGCGCCGCGGCCGAGGTTACGCACGAGTACAACGCCCCGCTCGGGAACGGGGAGCTACGGACCAACGCCCGATATCACCCCCTCCGATAACGGTAATGGCCTTAATGGAGTGCCCGTCAACGTCAGCGACGTGCGCGCCGAACGAAGCGGTGATGGACTCATTCGAATTCTGGTCACGGCCGAGACACCGACGACCGGGTGGCGCATCTTCACCAATCATGTCGTCTCATCGAATACCGTCGAGGTTCGATTACGCGGCGTACCGCCGTCCAATAATGGAGTCAATCAACTGTCACACCCGCCTGCGCCGACCATCCGGGTTCCGGATCGAAGCGGCGCGCTCAACCGTGTCGTCGTCCATGCCAAGAATGGCACGCGAGATGTGGCGGTGAACGGGTCTTCTTCAAACTCAAATTACGAATATAGCGGCCGAGTCAGCCCATCGACCAGAGGCACCGCCGCGCCGATCCGAGTACCGAGATCCACATCGGGCGGGTCCACCTTTCCACCGGCGGCGGTGACCGCTTCACGCGTCATCAATCAGATCGAGCGTGTCCGATCCGATTTCGCCGTAAGTATCGGGGTCTTGATCAATCAAGACGGAACTTACACTCCCAGCGGCAATCGCAATCCCACGGTCAACGAACGCCGGATGCTTGACGCTCTCGGATCTCTGCTCACCTCCACGCAGGCTTATGAGAGCGCATCCAACGCATCAGAGCGGCGCAACGGCGCGGCAAAGATTCGCGAAGACGCCAATACGCTCCAGCAGTGGTGGCAGCAGGTCAGATTGAGCCCGGAATTAAATCAGAAGTTCCGCGCCGTCATCCGGGATGCGCGATCGCTCGCAGCCAATGAGCAGAGTGGATCCGAACAGCCGCCCGATGTCAGTGATTCGAATCCGAATCCGACTCCGGCTCGGCCCCAGCCGACGGAACAAACCGGGGGGGCGTCTCCTTCTCCCGATGCTTCTCGTCTTGCCGGCTTCATCGTCCAGCTCCAATACGATTACGGGACAAGCGTCGGAGTCTGGATCAATCAGGACGGGACCTATGACGTGATCGGCCAGCGCAGGCCTTCGGCCGATCAGAAACAAATACTCGATGCTCTGAGCAATCTCTTGGTCGCCGTCAAGACGATCAACAGTGCCTCCACCCCTTCATCACGGCGAGATGCCGCCGCCCGCATTCAAGAAGACGTCAATCTCATTGAACGAGCAAAGGCGCGAGTGAGTATGAGTCAGGATTTGAACCAGAGGTTCCGCAAATTGGTTCAGGATGCGCGGGCGCTCTCGAATAACATTCCACAGTAGGGCGGCAATCAGACCATCATAAAATTTCACCAGTGTGCGGGCGAGTCCGACTCGCCCCGCACACTGTCGAGACTACGCCTCTTCTTTCATCATGAGGGCTGGTAATGTTTTCAAGATGATCTTCAAATCGAGCCAGAGCGACCAATTCTCGATGTAGTAAATATCCAACTTAACCATTTGATCAAATGAAAGCCGGTAGCGTCCGCTCACTTGCCACAGCCCGGTCAGGCCGGGCTTGACGTCCAGCCGCTTGCGGTGCCAGGTTTCATAGCATTCGACTTCGTAGGGGATCGGTGGACGCGGCCCGACGAGGCTCATCTCGCCTTTGAAAACATTGAAGACCTGCGGCAGTTCATCGAGGCTCAAACGGCGTAAGATGCGGCCGGTTCGCGTCAGACGATCTCCATTGATGAATTTGTAGTTCGGGTTGTCTTCGGTGCCGAGATTACTGTCACCCTGCTTTTTGATCATCCGCTCCATATATTCGCGATGCGCTTTGTCCACCTCGACATCATTACGCATTGAACGGAATTTATAGAAGAGAAAAATATGGCCATCCATGCCGACGCGTTCCTGATAGTAAAAGATCGGGCCGCGCGATTCGAGTTTGATGGCAATGGCGATGACCAGCCAGAGGGGAGCCGAGATCAGGAGCATCAACGAGCTGACAATGAGGTCGATGCTGCGTTTGATGACCCGCGCCGAAGCGGACAAAGGTTCTTCAAACAATCGCACCATCGGCACCGCACCGAGTTGTTCGACATAGGTCTTTCGCGGAATGCAGTTGAGCAAATTCGGGACGACGCGAAACGTGACCCGGCAACCACGCCCACACTTGACCATGGTGTCGAAGAGCAATTCCGGATGAATCCCCGGATCGGTGATCAAGACCTCGCGAATGTTGTACAGGCGGATAAAGCGATGCATCTCGTCATAGCTGCCGAGCGTCGGCCACGCGTGCAATGCTTTACTCTTCGGACGTCCTCCATCTGCGGTCACGAAACCGACGACTCGACGACCTAACTTCGGATCATCGGCGATCTCGTTGACGCACATCTCAGCCACTCCATTCGACCCGACGATTAGAATCGGAATGACATTAATGTGGCGGCGGCGATAGAAAGTCTGGAGGCTGCGCATCCCGGCCCGGCACCCGATGAAGGCCACCAACCCAAGCAGATAGTAATAGATAAAGACCAACCGCGAATATGAAAATGCGGCATAGGTAAATCCGCCACGATAAAAGAAGGCGACAAACGTCATCATCAGCGAGCCGATCGAGATCGCTTTGAAGATATTGATGAAATCATCGCTGAATGAAAACTCGCCGCGCACGCGATAGAGCCCCCGCTGACCGAACATGGCGATTTGAATCAGTGGAATGAAGTAAAGAATGCTCAGGTAGGGGGCAAATTGTGGGTGAAAAGTGTAAGGTAACGAGAGCGCCACCGGGCCCAGCTGCCTTGGCAGAAGCACGAATGGAGGCTCATTGGGATGCCTCAACCAGTAAGCCAGAATGAAGAGCAGCCCCGCCATCAGAGCGTCAAAAACTACCATGCAAATCGTGATGACTTTGATCGTATGCTCGTTTAATGGCCACAGGCGGAACAGTGAGGCTCGATGGATATTCTGATTTGAGGCAGGAAAAGCTTTACTGTTCGATGGTATGATTAGTGACATCCTTTACCGACCCAGTGATTGTGATTTTCGGCCAGGTGTGGGGACGAGGCCCGATCTTACGGTAAGAGACACGCAACTGCAATCATAATGTTCGAAAGTTTTTGGAGGATTGAGCGACGAATAGTCCAGCTGGCCGATTAGTTAACAACACTCAAGGAACATCTGCAGTCCAAAGTTATTAAAGTCGCGCTCTTTCTCATCCTGAATATCCCACCAGACCAATATCAGCGAGTAAGCACATCTGTCAACCTCTCTGATCAACAATTCCATCCATCTTTTAAAACTTTTCAATCATTTTGGAAAGACCTGAAAGATGTTTATCAATCATAAAAAAGCGGTGTAAAAAAGCACCGAACGCCCTCAAATAGCCACAGTAAACGGATGTATACTGCGACGAAGAGAGTCAAACCCATGATCAAGTTCAGGACCCTTCTCAAAGAACATGCGCTGATAGCGGGAGGAATCGTCGTCACCATCCTGCTTCTCATCATTTTCTTCCTCCAATACCGAGCGCTCAAGACTCTCGGCGAGACCTTGCCGGCCTATCGGAAACAGGTGTTGGGCCAATATTTAAAGACCGTGATCGAGGAGGTCGTCGAGTTTTATTATGATCAGGCCGAGCGTGCCTTGAGCGTTCCAAGCAAATCCATTGAGGTTCAAGATTGCGGGGTCATTCAAGATAATAAGGACCGAACCGCATCGTTAAAAGCCGTCGCGCAAGTCGCCGACCACTTCAAACAGCAGAATTTCAGGGGCGCCAAACGCTACTTTATCGCAATCGCAACCGAACACGCCGGGGAAGAGCGAAATGAGGTCTTTTTCTATGATCCGGTACGACAAACGATGGTGGCCGATCCCAAGGCCCCCGAACTGGTCGCAATCAATGTCGCCTGCGCCCCTTTCATGGTCTATATTCGCGCCGGCACGGCAATTATGGCAAGCGCCCAGGGGATTGACCGAGATGCGCAAAACCGTTTGATCGTCAAACCGGTCCAGATTGAAATGAAGAGACCGGGCGAGTCGAAAAAAAACGAGGAGATGAGAAAGACCACGGTCGCCGTGGCCGGGATGATCCTGGATCAGAATTTTTTGTTCGATACCCTCCTTCCGGAAGCAATCCGCAAATCATCATCAAAGCTTCCTCCGGCCGAAGAGAAGAATGCAATCATGGCGTTACGATACATGGGAAGGGTCATCGGGCTCTACGATGGACAGGGAAACAAACTTCTGCAATGGACGAAGGCGTCCGAAAAAGAGGATGAAAAAACAGCCGAGAAAGAGGCGAAGATCGAGCCGGAATCGATTCAACCGTTCAACTTCGTACTGACCAACGTCCGCTTGAGTATTCGACTCAAGGACCTGACCGTCGGTCAATGGGCAAGACGAAATTTCGTGATCAACCTCTCCTTGTGGACCTTGATGGCCGTCCTCTTACTGGCGGCCATTGCCCTGATGCTGCGGACGGCTTCTCGCGAAATGAAGCTGACGCAGATGAAAGCCGATTTCGTCTCTAACGTCTCACACGAATTACGCACTCCCCTGGCGTCGATTCGGGTGCTGGCGGAACTTTTGAACCTGGGAAGAGTCAAAGATTCGAGTAAGGTCCGCGAGTACGGCGGCTATATCGAGAGCGAAGGAAGACGATTGACGCAATTGATCAACAATATTCTGGATTTCTCCCGGATCGAGTCCGGCAGAAAGGCCTACAACTTCGAGCAGGCGAATATCAAAGAGCTGGTCGATGGAACGCTCGAAGCCTTCTCTCTGCAATTGACCCGCAATGGCTTCGCGATCGATTACCAGGCGCTGAAAAAATCTTATCCCGACGTCATCATCGATCCGGATGCGATTGCCCTGGCGCTCAACAACCTGATCGATAATGCCATTAAATATTCAAAAGAAGAGAAGAAGATCTTTATTCGCCTGGATCATCAGGAGAATCGCATCAATATCGCCATCACCGACCAGGGGATCGGAATTCCGTGCGAGGAGCAGGAGAAGATCTTTGAGAAGTTCTACCGTGTCAGTACGGGGCTGGTGCATGACGTGAAAGGAAGCGGGCTCGGATTGTCGCTCGTCAAACACATTGTCGAAGCCCACGACGGCGAGATCACCGTCAAAAGTGAGCCGGGGAAAGGCAGCACTTTTACGATTCATCTCCCCGTCACCGATAGTACCGCCAAGAAAATTGATCGGGCAGGTCCGGAGCGGATTGACGACCAGGAGTTCAGCATTAAAGCGAAAGCCTGATGCTCTCCGTCCTCGAGCTTCAAACTCAATCGCTCAAATAAAAAGGGCAAGAAAGGGCAAGAGGGGGTCGGATTGAGAGCTAAAATTCTCATGGTCGAAGATGACGAGGTGATGTCGATCGCACTCCGTGACGGATTGGAGTCGGAAAATTACTTCGTCCAGCCGGCGAAAGACGGCGAAGAAGGATTACGCCTGGCGACAGAGGCTCAATTCGATCTGATCATCCTCGATCTCATGCTGCCGAAACTGAGTGGAATCGACCTCTGCAAAAAGGTCCGCGCCTCCGGCAAAACAATCCCGATCATTATGTTGACGGCCCGCGGCCAAGAACTCGACAAGGTGATCGGACTCAAGAGCGGCGCCGATGATTATGTCACCAAGCCTTTCAGTTTGCTTGAGCTGCTGGCCCGCATCGAGGCGGTCTTGCGGCGGGCAGTGAAAAAACTCGACAACATCGGAACCTATCAGTTCGATGATGTCTTCCTGGACTTCAAAAAACTCGAAGCAACGAAAGGCGGCGTGCATCTCGACCTTTCACCGCGCGAATTCAGCATTATGAAGTATCTCATCGAGCATCGCGGCGAAATCGTCACTCGCGACCAACTGCTGGACAATGTCTGGTCTTATGACAGCTTCCCCCTCACCCGTACGGTTGATACTCACATTGCCAAATTACGCCACAAGATCGAAATGACTCCGAACAACCCGCAGTATCTGATTACCATCCACGGCGTCGGATATAAGTTCATCGGCTGATCGAGCAAGACGATAGCTTTCAAGATCAGAACGCCTCAAAGATATTGTTTTCTCCGGTAAAAAAAGTAGAATGCTTGCCGCCACCCTAAAGACCTATTCTTTAGGAGGTGTGTCGTGATCTTTAAGACCCTCAGCGCCGCAGTCTATGGCATTGATGCCGAACTAGTTGAAGTTGAAATTGACCTCTCGCCGCGTCCCGGTGACTCACAACACGAAACCATCGTCACCGTTGTTGGTCTTCCCGATTTGGCCGTCCGCGAAAGCCGCGAGCGGATTCGAGCGGCAATCAATAATAGCGGCTTCTCTTTTCCAGCCTACAAAACCACCATCAACCTCGCCCCGGCCGACATCAAGAAAGAAGGATCGGCATTTGACCTGCCCATCGCGGTCGGCATCCTCGGCGCCAACGGTGAATTGAAGCGGGAGACTCTGAATGACACGATGCTGGTGGGGGAGCTCGCGCTCGACGGTCGTGTCCGTTCGATTCGCGGCGCCTTGCCGATCGCAGTCGCCGCGCAAAAACGCGGCTTCAAACAGCTGCTCCTCCCGAGCGAATCCGCCTGCGAAGCGGCCGTGGTCAGCGGCCTCGACGTCTATCCGATTAATGACCTGCGTGAGGTCATCACGCTGCTCAACGCCGATCAATTGCCGACACCCATGCGGATAGATACCGAAGCATTGTTCAATGCCGGCGGGCAATATGCCGTTGACTTCTGCGAAGTACGAGGCCAGTTGCACGCCAAACGAGCCCTCGAGATCGCGTCGGCGGGCAGTCACAACATCCTCATGATCGGACCCCCTGGGTCCGGCAAAACCATGCTGGCCAAACGGATCTCAACGATCTTGCCGCCGATCACCTTTGGGGAAGCTTTGGAGACCACTAAGATTCATAGCGTCGCCGGGTATACCGATGCGCGTGGATTGCTGGCCACCCGCCCGTTTCGCTCGCCGCATCACACGATCAGTGATGCCGGACTCATCGGCGGCGGCACGATCCCCCGCCCCGGTGAAGTGAGTTTGGCGCACAATGGCGTCTTGTTCCTCGATGAACTGCCGGAGTTCGAGCGCAATGTTCTGGAAGTGCTCCGCCAGCCGCTCGAAGATCAAAAAGTGACGATCAGCCGCGCCGCGATGTCGTTGACCTTCCCCAGCAGCTTTATGCTGGTCGGCGCCCTCAATCCCTGCAACTGCGGATTCTATGGCGACCCAACCAGAGAATGCCGCTGCAGCCAGCCGCAAATCCAGCGGTATATCTCTAAAATTTCCGGTCCCCTGCTCGACCGCATCGATATTCACATCAATGTCCCTGCGGTCAAAGTGAGCGAACTCTCGGCACAAGAGAGCGGCGAAGGGTCCGCTGAAATCCGCGCCCGTGTCATCAAGGCGCGAGATATTCAGCACCAGCGCTTTACCGGCGAACATCTCTATTGCAACGCTCAGATGTCCTCGCGACTCATCCGAAAGTTCTGCAGACTCTCTCAATCATCACAACAACTCCTTGAACGTGCGATCATGAAGCTCGGATTGTCGGCCCGGGCTTATGACCGGATCCTGAAAGTGAGTCGAACGATTGCCGACCTCGAAGGAGTAGAGCAGATCGCAGATAAACATATTTCTGAGGCTGTACAGTACCGGACATTGGATCGGACCTATTGGATGTAACATTTTCAGATTGGCTGCCGGCTGCCGGTTCTATCGGCCGATCAGATCGAACAAATGAAGACGCAATAAGCTAAGCGACCTAAACAAAATCTAACCGGCATTAACGATCACTTGCTCGCGCATGTAATGAGGGCAGCGCTTTCCGTGAGGAATAAGAAGTGGCACAATAGAATACTGGTCGAAGATTCCAAGACGCGGAATTAGTAATCACATGGAATCGATTGTGCCCATTCTTTTAGTGGACGGTGTACCTCTCCTTGTCCATCACTTCTTTTCACGGGCGGAGAACCGAGTTTGAGAAACACAAGCAAAATACGGATTTTTCTGGCCGACGATCATACGATGATCCGCGAAGGGTTAAAGTTACTGATCAATGCACAACCCGACATGGAGATTGTCGGAGAAGCAGGTGATGGCCGCATGGCCGTCCGGCTCGCCCAGGAACTTCAACCGGATTTGATCGTGATCGACGTCTCCATGCCTGAATTAAATGGGTTACAGGCAACCGAGGTCTTGAAGAGAACCTGTCCCCAAATAAAAGTCCTGCCTCTCACCCGTCACGCCGAGGGCAGCTACCTGCAACAGATCCTCCGCGCGGGCGCATCAGGCTATGTACTCAAACAGAGCGCATCGGATGAATTGATTCGTGCCATCAGGACCGTCATTTCGGGCGGCATCTATCTCGACCCGGCAATCGCCGGAAAACTCGTCGGCGTCTATTCCGGCAAGGTTTTCAGCCAGACCGCAGAGGCTCAGGGAAAATTGAGCGACCGAGAGATGGAAGTCCTGCAACTAATAGCCTGGGGCCATAGCAACAAGGAGATTGCCTCTCGCTTCAACATCAGCATTAAAACCGTCGAAGCCCATAAAGCCAATGCCATGAGAAAACTGGATTTGCGTAATCGCATTGATATCGTACGTTATGCAATCTTCCAGGGATGGCTGAAAGATACCTGACGAGATGATCATCTACGTCAGTTCTCCGGAAGAAGATAACCAATCAGCAGCTCTGTTCTTCCTTTTAATACTCAGGGAAAACCCTACTACACCCATCGGCTATCCCGATTGCCACAATCTTCCGGTTATGTCATCTATATAATATACAAATGGCCTAGGATTGAGAATCCTGAGGATGAGGGCGAAGAGAATTCTAAGTCAGGCCCACTCTTTTGAAGGCAAATCCAGGCACTTGCTTTTTTAACTTAGAGCTAACATGGACTTTGTCTAAACCTTATTTGAAATGCCCAAGTTTTCGCGTAAGATAAGTTGCCCTAAAAAATCAGAATCTTGAAACTGTTGTAGTTTGGTTGTGCTATCGACTGCGTTAAGGTGCCAATAGTCTTAACCAGCCCTCAAGAGGATGAGGTTCTTCAACGGTGTTAGCGGTAACAATGCAGCTTGAATAACCTATGGCGAATCATCATCCCTTTGCACATCCTCCCTACACGATTATCACCAGCTATTTGCTTGGAAATTGCTCTCAAATAGAAAGAGAGACGGTTGAAAAACATCTCATCGATTGCGATGAATGTCGCTTGGAGTTCGCAGTCCTGTTGCGTGTTTTACATGCACCCGTTAATATTGAAGAGCAGCGGGAATTGGAGCAGTTTTTACCAATGGGCCTTGAAGCCTTTACGCGTGCACGTCTACAGTGTCAAACTAATCAGGCAGGTCAGCCTGATCAGTCAGGTCAGCCAACTCTCTCGGCTCGGCCGGATCAAGAAGACACTGAAGACCTCACAAATTTGACAAATATTTAGTGCCCATCTGCCGGATTGTTAGGCAGCTTGACGGCAAACAAGGATCCGGAATTCTCCCAATTGAGTATTTGGAATTCTTCGCCTACTTCCTAACCATTCTCGCAAAAAAGTTACTATCGCACTGGGTTAATTCAACTAAGTTATCCGAGATCAGTCCAGAGTTTATTCGTTTTTAAGCAGATGCTTGGCTATTTTTGAAAAGCATCGAAAAAATAGGTATTTAGATGCTGAAGCAGCGGCTCAATATCACGGAGGGCTAATCTTCTCTTCCATCTATTGAACCCGACTCTTATCTCCACTCATTTCTACGCTCAATATGCCGCTCCCCCAGGTTCCGGTATATTTACCCCCTTGAGCAGCGGTCGGGTAGTTGAGGATGAACACTAATGCAGAGAAAGCAGCCATCATCATTCGTAACAGCGCCCTTGCAGCAGGACTAAGAAGGGGCGCGATGGCTCGGGTAGTCCCCAGTGGAACGGACGGGTCTATCTTTCAGCCGGTTGCGTTACGGATGATCATTGCTCTCGTCAGGCTCTTCGGACGAGATTTCGCTGAGACAGGTTTTCCTAAAGAGATCGCCACCATCGTGACAATCTACAAACCCAGGCTTGGGTGGTTTGGTCTCGTGCCATTGATCAGAGACCTCGTCGGCGCGATCTACAATTATAAGGCCATTCGATCCCTTGGCTGGGGATCGTTCATGGCTCTGAGGGATGGCAAAAACCTGAGTCTTCTTTCAGAGAAAGAGTGGAAAACTTACATCAAAAACGGGGCGAAATATAAAGCCCCCGATGTTGACAAATGGTTGGCCAAAATACCAAACCGGCAAAAAAAGTTGTATATCGATCTGATCTGTCGCCTTGTCAACCGAGAGATCTCTGCTGCTGAAGTGCAAAAAATACTGATTGAATCCGGCAAGATTCTTGCAGATTACGGATTGAAATAACCGGAATAGAACTGACCCTCTCATCATCTTATCTCATGGCAGCGTTACCCGCTATGAAACAAAAAACTGATCCTGTTGCCGTCCCCTACGGACAACAACCAACCCAACCGCTGAGACCACTTGTGTTAATTGTCGAAAGTCACAAGGATACCCGGGATCTACTCAAAACTCTCCTGGAATTGAATGACTATCTAGTCGTCGAAGTCGGAGACGGCGAGCAAGCGATTGCACAGGCCGAAAAAGTCTATCCTGATATTGTTTTGATGGATACTAACCTTCCGGGACTTGATGGTCTGGCCGTGACCCAATGGCTACGCAAGCATACCTCTCTTCATCTCGTCCCGATCATTATCACCTCGGGCAATGCCTTCCCTGTTTTTCGCTCTAAAGCGCTGGCAGCCGGCTGTAATGAATTTCTCGTCAAACCAATCAACTTTGATCAATTGGACGACATTCTCAAAAGGTATATCTCTTAAGAGCCAAAGAGAAAGAGAAGAAGAGAACGCCAAAGACGCGGAATACCGATAATGCGCAAACTGAAGTTTGAGGCATTATCGGTATTCCGCGTCTTTGGCGTTCTCTTCCTTGCTAGACCTTAAATCTTATCGGCCCGCGCGAACCGGAATCTTAATGATCTGACCAGAACGCAACTTGGCAGTTGGGCTCAGCCGGTTAAGCGTCGCAAGGTCGCGGACAGAAGCGTTATAACGGCCGGCGATGTCCCCAAGGTTTTCGCCTGCCTTAACTTTATAAGTGATCATCTTTGCCGAACCGGAGGTCACTGTCGGCGCAACGGCTGGCACTGAAGCTCCTCTTGCCGATGAGAAGACAACATTCCTAACGCTGCCATTGACCGGGATGATCACTTTTTGGCCTGGTTTGATCGCGCCACCATTGACCTGCTCGATCGCGGAGGCCGAAACGCCCGTCCTGCGACTGATCGTGTCGAACGTATCAGTGCTTTGAGCCGTCAGCATTCGCCAGCTCGTCCGCCTCTCTGCGGGAATCCGCCTCAAGGCCAATCCCAGGACGTTACCCTTTCCGGAAGGCACACGCAACAGATGGTCAACGCCCGGCGGCGTGATGCCGCGCTTAAGTTCAGGATTGAGCGCCAACAAAACCTCGTAAGGCGTATCCGTCGCATCAGAGACCAGCCGCAGATCAACCATATTGTTGACCTTGACATAATCGTATGTGAGCATCGGCTCGGACTTGATCGAGAATCCATATTTCTCAGGATTCTTGGCAATGATGATCGTCGCCAGAATGTTGGGAACGTAGTTGCGCGTCTCTTGTGGAATCAAACCGCGAGAATAGATCTCCCAGAAGTCGGCATAACCGGAACGCGCAACAGCGGAATCGACCCGGCCTTCGCCCGAGTTATACGCCGCCATTGCCAGCTCCCAGTTCCCGTCATAGCGATTGGCCAGCCATTTCAAATACCGGGCCGAGGCGCGCGTCGCTTTCTCGAAGCTCGAACGCTCGTCAACATAAAAATCCTGACGCAGTCCGTAGCGGGCGCCGGTCGATGGAATGAACTGCCACAACCCGACGGCCGCCGCCCAAGAACGAGCAATCGGCGACCAGGCGCTCTCTACCTGACCAAGCCACGCGATATCCTGCGGCACACCTTCTTCTTTGAAAATCTTTCGCGCCATGGCCATAAAACGGCCCGAGCGCCGTAATCCTTGCTCCATCGTGGCGCGTCCACGTCCGGTATAATAATTAATGAAGCTCTGAATTAACGGATGCGGCCGGTTCGTCAATCTGAAGTCCAGCTTGGCTGCAACAACGGCTGATTTGGTCTGCTCTTCTGTCGCGTCTTTGGTCTCTTCCTCGGTCAGTTTCAGCTTGGTCAAATCGTCAAGCGGTGACGGCGAATAAACTTGCTGTCCGAACCCCCGGTCCGTGCCGGTCTTATCTTCAGCCTGTCCGGAACCGTCCTGTTGCTGATTCTCCTGACCGTTGTTTTTGACGCTTGCGACCTGTGCGCCCGCCGGAGCGCCCGTCAACAAGGTCATCTGGCGCTGGAAGATCTGATCGACCAGGCTCTGGTAATACTGCTGAAGACGCGCATCGCTGCGAATGTCAAATCCGGATTCGAGCATGATGTCGATCGCCCGGTCATACTCACGGCGAGCCCTTTCAAAATTACCATCCTTGAAATTGACCTCCGCGGATTGGTAATAGCCGTTTGAACGATCGATTATTCTCTGAATCTCGAGATTCCGATTCGCAATTTCTGCAGGTATTTCAGGGTTGTTTGAAGCCGCACCACGCCCCTGGGCAAAAGCAGAAGAACTTAGGCTTCCGATCAGGGCAACAGCACAAAGGCAGGTGGATAAGAGACGGATGACAGTACTGTGTGAATCCGTCTCAGATTGGCGCTGTTCCATTACTAGTTATTCCTCCGAATATTTCTCATTCCCAGCAATAGTTTGGAATGGACTCTTTGATTGCGTTCGCGCGCGTTTCGTTAGGTAAGCTTGATACCGGATGCCACGTGAAAGTCTGTGACTCAATTAGAAACGCTAACAACATCGGAGATTGTAACTTTTACACTTCTTCCCTGTCAAACAAGATTTTCTCTCTGCCCCCCGCTCTCCAAATGCTGTCCAGGACAGACAAAAACGTATTAATATTAGATTGACAGTCATCAACCAGTGGCGTATAAGCGGCGGCGATGAAATCACTACTCAGGTTGTATCTGCCCCTTCTGATACCCTTGGTCTGTGTAGCCGCCTCACGGGGCTTTGCGCAACAGGACTCTTTTCCTCGATACGTCGGCCACGTCAACGATTTCGCCAATGTGGTTGATGATCAGACCGAGCAGCAACTTGAGACGCTCCTCAACAATTTTGAGAAAGCGACCGGTACTCAGATCGCCGTCGTCACCGTCCAATCTCTTAACGATCGTCCTGTTGAAGATTATGCCAACGCGCTCTATCGCGCCTGGGGTATTGGAGCGAAGAGCGGAGAGAATCAGGATAAGGGCGCATTGCTACTGATCGCGATTCAAGATCGCAAATCTCGTCTGGAAGTCGGCTACAGACTGGAAGGAGATCTGCCCGACGGCCTCGCCTTCGAAATTATCCGGAGGATGCGTCCCTTCTTTCAACAGCAACAGTACTCGCAGGGAATAAATCTTGGCGTGAGGACCCTCGTTGACACACTCGCACAAGCGTGGAATGTCAATATTACCGGACTTGAGGATCGCAGGTACGCTTACGGCGGCCCCTCCCAATCCTCAAAGGGCAACCCAAGTCCGTTCAAAATTCTCATCTTTATCGCCTTTATCATCTTTGTCCTATTCATTATTGGCCGTCTGAGCCGGAGAGGTGGCGGTGGCCGTGGCGGCGGCGGCGGAAATCTCTGGTGGCTATATCCAATTATCTTTAATCGCGCCGGCGGATCTTTCGGCGGCGGGTCCTGGGGAAATACCGGCGGAGATTCCGGTGGCTGGAGTGGTGGCGGCAGCGACGGTGGCAGCAGTGATTGGGGCGGCTTTGGCGGCGGCAGCAGTGGCGGCGGCGGCGCGAGCGATAGCTGGTAGATTAGAGATGGAGATTGTGATGAACACAAAATTCAACGAGCTGGTTACGCATCTGCAAATAAACCAGGGGAGTAATCTAGTCTCAATCATCGTTCATGGTTCGGCGATCGCCGTTCCGGACAATCATCAGAGATCCGATTATCACGTTCTGATCGTCACCAATCGACTGTCGGCTGGCGATCTGCGCCAAATTCGTCCGGTCATCCAATGGTGGACCTCGGCCGGCTATTCGTTGCCGGTCTTTTTTACTGCCAGAGAGTTTAACGACTCTCTTGACGTCTATCCGATTGAGTTCCGACACATGAAGCACGCCTATCGCGTTCTTTACGGTCAAGACCTCCTCGCGGACAAAGAGGTCTCCAGAGACAGCCTGCGATGGCAGATCGAGTACGAACTCCGCGGAAAGTTGCTGCGCTTACGATCGCTCTATCTGCCGGCCAGCGTTTCGCGACAAGACCTGACAAAATTGATGACCGAGAGCATTGTCAGCTTCATTCAATTCATGCGTCCGATTTTAGAGATCTTAGGTGAAGAACCGCCGATCGGACGTTTGGCGACGGTGGAACTGATCGGCAAACGCCTCAATCTCGATCTGTCGCCGCTCGTCCGCATTCTCCACCTGCGCAAAGAATCGAAAGAGTTGATGGAGATCGAAGTTCAAGACCTCTTCTCAAGTTATCTCGACCGCCTCTCCGATGTGATCGAGGCGGTCGATCGAATGTGAGCATCAGGTAAGGTTCCCTCAGACATCATTCGCAAAGGAGAAATTATGGGAAAAGCAGCATTAGTAGTTCTGGGTGTGATCGTTCTTTTCGCCCTCATCATTGGCGGATCGGCTTTGAGCGGCTACAACAATCTGGTCGGCAAGCGAAATCTCGTCGATAACAGGTGGGCACAAGTGGAAAATCAGATGCAGCGCCGCGCCGATTTGATCCCGAACATCGTCGGCACGGTCAAGGGTTATGCCGGACAGGAGAAAGAGATCTTTACCCGAATTGCCGAAGCACGCTCGCGATTGCTCTCTGCAACAACTCCCGAAGAAAAGATTACGGCCAATAACCAATTGTCTCAGACGATGCGCGATGGAGGGCTGCTTGGCACCGGAGGGCGATTTCTTTCAATCGTCGAGCAGTATCCACAATTGAAATCCGACCAGAATTTCATGAGATTGCAGGTCGAACTGGAAGGAACTGAAAATCGCATGGCCATCGCCCGCAAGGACTACAATGATGCGGTGACCGATTACAATACGACCAAACAAAAATTTCCGACCGTCTTGATCGCTGGCTTGATGGGCTTTCAGGATAAGCCCTTCTTTAAGGCCGAGGAAGGCGCGAGACAAGCCCCCAAAGTGGACTTCAGTAAATAGGATAAGCCGAAAACTGACATGCTTGAAGCATCAAAAAAATCGATAACTACAGGTTGACAGACCGCCTCTTGGTCGGTACTATGCGGCTTTCGTTTTACCGGCCAGGTAGCTCAGTTGGTAGAGCAACGGACTGAAAATCCGTGTGTCGGCGGTTCGATTCCGTCCCTGGCCATCAACCCATATTTAATCTATCTTTAGCCACCAAAAGGTGGCATTTTTCTTATTAATCAAGCGCTCGGACACGCAATCCATCAAGATCCATCGAGCTTAGGGACAGGGTCCGTCCCCTGCTTCCCAGCCGAGACAGTGAAAAAGTTGCGTCGGCAACGAGCTAATCATCTCGCGCAATCGATTCCTTAATACAGAAAACAACACTTTGCATTCAATAGCCAATTACTAACCCAAACCAACAAAACCAACAAATAACATAGAAAGGATAACAAGAATAACGATGTAACGAGCTAACCAGATCAAACACTTCACTACAATCTTGTCATTGCCATAACTGCCGTCTCACGCTACCCAGCCACCCCGGACGGCATTTGCCATATATTGGTCGAAGCCGCAAAGCTGATCGCAGAATATATTTTTGTAAAAACATTCGTGCCACATCAGGTATGCCGGATGGCATATCAATGATAATCCGTGCCTGCGAGAGGCTTGCTTACCGGAAAGAGGGTCACTGTCAATGAAACCAGAACCAACAAATACCACTTCAGAACAGCAAGCTCAGATCCGCGCCGAGGCAGAACAACTGGCCGAGATCTGTGGCGCCGAGCCGAGCCCGGCCTCAACTCAAGCCTGGCAAGATTACCGCGCATTGTTCCGGCGCGCCTTAAACCAGGGCCGCGTTTGGACACCGGAGCGCATCCGCGTTCTGTATCCGACACTCAGGGAGATCGTCGATGAGATCGAAAATCTCGATCCCGCCGATACACCACGCCATCGCGAACCGACCGAATGTCACGATCCTTACCTGTTGTTTGATGATGAGGATTGGCTGATATTTATCGAACCGGCCCTCTGCGATAACCCGGAAGCCGCCGATTCATTCGCCCATCTGTTATTCGTCCTCAAAGAGGCGATCGAAAGCGGACCAGCCGGAGTCTCGCGCGCCGGCTACACTCTGAGTGACGGCATCCGGCTCGTCTATAAATATACCGAGACTCATAAAGCCTCCCTTAAATTGTATACGTTGTCGCTGACTGGACGGCTCAAGTCGGCTGATGAACCCATGAAAGTCATCCCCGCAGCAATCGAACGGGGAATGGACGAAATTGAGCGGATAGCGGCGATCGAACATTCTGCTGAGAATAAACGCTCCCGCCAGCAGCATCAACGACGCCGAAAACGTCGACCACGCTGAAAGCGCAGAGGTGTAGATAATGGCCGAAAACGGCAACAACGCTGAAAGCGCAGAGGTATATATTTAGGCATATATTAATGATGGACAATGAAAGACGCCGAGCAAGGTGAGCTGTGGAAAACTTTAAACAATCTACAGCCATCGCTTGCTCGGCGTCTTTCGCCTTTTTCAAATCTTGTCCGGGCGCTGTGCCCGGCCAGGTAACATAACGCTAGTTGTTGCTTCCGATCAACACAAATCCGGCCCAATAGAATGGATGTCGATAGCGCCGGTCCTTCATCACTTTCAGAGCCGCCTCTCTCAGCGCTTCCGCCTTTGTTCTCTTCTTCTGACCAGACAGACCCAACAGTGTCCGGTAGAAACCGACCATCAACCCCGCCGTGCTTGCTGAATCCACTTTCCACTGGCTGACTACCGTCGTGCTGCATCCCGCCATAAACAGCGCCCAGGACATTCCGATCACTCCTTCACCAGCTCCAATCTTCCCTCTTGCCGTCTCACACGCCGAGAGCACCGCCAGTTCCGCCGGCAGGTCAAGCTCCATGATCTCCCGTGCTTCCAACAGCCCGTCCTCATTCACATCTCCTTCCGATTTTGACAACAGCAAGTATGAATATAATGGATTATGGTTATCCAGTATCCCGTGGGTCGCAAAATGGATCGTCTTAAAATTTGCCCCTAACGACTTGAAAGTTCTCTCGCTCGCTGCTCCTCCGACGAAGACTTTACTGCGCCCCGGTCCGAACATCCGCGCCATCGTTTTGACCTCCACCTCCGCATCCGGTAATGGCTCGAACAGCTCCCCTCTCCGCTGCTCCCGCAGCTGCCTCACCAGTTCCGTCCCGATTGCAGGATTTCCGAATGCCAGTAACGATCCACGCGCAACATGTGAGACTTCCCTTCTCCGTTGCCTCATCTCCATCAGCGTGCTTAGCGACGGCGCATAGTAGATGCTGTAGTCCTCGATTAGATACCGGCCCGCGCCCGACAACAGGGCCTGGAACGGGACATCCCACAAAATCCCGTCTGGAATGAGACAGACTGTACTCTTCCCTCGCAGGTATGGTTCGAGAGGCTTCAACAATAGATCGTAGAGTTCCCGCGACGATGCGCTGAAGACCAGCGATTGCTGAGCCAGCGATTGATGCACCTTCTTGACCATCCCGACCAGAATTTCTTCATTGACCGCAATGGCTTCAACCCTCAAATCCGGATTCCGCTCCCGGCCCTCCTTCGTCAACACGAACGAATAGACCTGATTATTTGTCACCACATACTCAACGAATGCCGTCTCAGAACTCTCACTCAAACTGCTCAATCTCTCCATCGTCAGCGCCGGCATTCGCTCCTGCGGCCTCTTCGATTTGAGATGTGAAGCGGATAGTACATTCTCAAATGACGCACGTTTGAGCCGCGCCGTCTCCAGCTGCTCTCTGAGCCTCTGGACCCGCCCGGCATCCGGAGACGCCATGGTCTGCTCTTCCCTCAACTGACTGTTGAGGTTAACGATCAACTGCTTGAGACTCCGCTCCTCCTCCACCTCCTCCTTGGTCATCCCATTCGTGGGCTGAACTCTTCCGTGGCGTAACACATCCAGCAAAACCCGTCCTTTAGCCTTTTCAGCATAGAGTAAGGCATCAAAGGTCTTATTCTCCTTGACCAGCAACTCGACCAGCATGTGATGAGGCGCAAGCTTGTTTTCAAAGAAAAGTTGTTGCTCAGGCTCCTGACCGACAACACGACCACGCATCTCCTCGACCTGCTCGATGGCCTCCGACAACGTCTGAAACGCCAGATTGCTCTTCTTCTGCGCCAATTGAATCTTGCCCAGCAGTGTCGTTGTATAGTAGGAGAGATTGAAAAAGCGCAGTTGCTGAGCCAGTCTCAAGGACTCTTCAGCAACGGTTTCCGCTTCACTGTAATTACCGATGTCGTAAAAGACCTCCGCCTTTCGCCACAGAAGCTCGGCAATCCGCAGCTTGTCCTCAAGCTCCCTGGCCAATGCCAACCCGCTCTCCAATACCTCCAATGCTCCGGTGTAATTTCCCTTTATTCGATAGATCGCGCCAATTCCTTCTTTTGCTGCAATTATTACATCTTTGTTTGGTATTTCTGCCGCTTGTCGCAAACTCATCTCAAATTTTTCAACTGCTTGATCATAGTTGCCTCGTCTCTGCTCAACTACGCCAAGGTTTAATACTCCTCTTGAAAAATCTGTTTGGTTTCTGAGATTTTGATTCGCCTGTAAACTCTGAGTGTAATAGTATGCAGCCTTTTCGTAGTCTTCTTGCTCAAGATAAAGATTTCCCAGGTTATTAAGTACGCTGATGATAATATTTATGTAAGAGAATCTTCGAGATATCTCAAGTGCCTGCTGCAAGTAGATCAGCGCCTTAACATTATCTCCATTGGCATTAT
>Ga0081539_10000231_pt1 | contig 131197 bp, 131 predicted proteins | sample TabmetS4T2R2_FD_71023 | JGI IMG/M metagenome (GOLD analysis project Ga0081539, IMG submission 71023) | Tabebuia heterophylla rhizosphere microbial communities from the University of Puerto Rico - S4T2R2 | ecosystem: Host-associated > Plants > Roots > Rhizosphere ... | reverse complement strand
GAGAAGGGCCCAAGTCAGGCGAACCTGCCGATCCAGCAACCGACAAAATTCAATTTTGTCATCAACTTGAAAACGGCCAAGGCGATGGGGCTGGAGGTGCCGGCGACGCTGCTCGCGCAGGCCGATGAGGTGATCGAGTAGCTCAACCCAGCGCCGCGATCAGTTTCGTCGCATTGTCTTCCAGCACCTTCACATCTTCCTTGCGGCTCGCCGGCGGCAGCAGTGCCACGCCGTTATGGCGCGGCATTACATGCATGTGCAGATGGAAGACGACCTGTCCGCCGGCGGGCTCGTTGAATTGCTGCACGGTGATGCCATCGGCCTGAAAGGCTTTCATCGCGGCGGAGGCGATCTTGTGCGCGGCGCGGGCGACATGGGCGTAGTCGTCGGCGGTGACGTCGAGGATGTTGCGGGCAGGGGTTTTGGGGATCACCAGCGTGTGCCCGGGCGAGCGTGGCATGATGTCGAGGAAGGCCAGCACGTGGTCGTTCTCATAGACCTTGTAGGAGGGGAATTCGCCACGCAGGATCTTTGCGAAGGGGTTTTGCGGGTCGTAGGCGGGCATGGCGGCGGCTCCTGAAATCTGCAACTCGTAGCGAGTCTTACCCGAAAGGCTCAAGGCGCGTCATCAGCGCTTTTGCGGAACGGGCCGGCGGCGGCAAGCTCGCGGCCGACCTCGGCGACATAGGCGCGCTCGCGCTTGAGATAGTCGGCGATTGCCCGGCGCAGATCGGGGTCGGCGATGAAGTGCGCCGACCATGTCGTCTGTGGCAGATATCCGCGCGCGAGCTTGTGCTCGCCCTGCGCGCCGGCCTCGACGGTGGCGAGGCCGCGCTGGATCGCGAAATCGATCGCCTGATAATAGCAGACCTCGAAATGCAGGAAGTTGTGATGCTCGATGGCGCCCCAGTTGCGGCCGAACAGCGTGTCGGAGCCGACGAAGTTGATGGCGCCGGCGATCCAGCGGCCGTTGCGCTTGGCCATGACCAGCAGCACATCCTTGCGCATGCTCGCGCCGATCTCTGAGAAGAAGGTCCGCGTCAGGTACGGGCGGCCCCATTTGCGTGAGCCGGTCTCCATGTAGAAGGTGAAGAACGCATCCCACGCATTCTCATCGATGTCGTCTCCGGTCAGCCAGTGGATGGTGATCCCGGCGGAGACGGCTTCGCGCCGCTCGCGCTTGATCGCCTTGCGGTGGCGCGAATTCAGCGTGGCGAGGAAATCGTCAAAGATTTTGTAGCCGTTATTGTGCCAGTGGAATTGCTGGTCGTTGCGGATCAGGAAGCCGTGCTGCGCGAGGCATTTTGCTTCCGCCTCGCGCGCGAAGGTGACGTGCACCGATGACGCTCCGGTCGCGTTGCAGAGCGCCATCAATCCGGCAGCCAGCGCATCGGCAATGCGCTCGCGATCGACGCCGTCGCGGATCAACAGGCGAGGGCCGGTCGCCGGCGTGAACGGAACGGAGCACTGCAGTTTCGGGTAATAGCGCCCGCCGGCGCGCTCATAGGCATCGGCCCAGCCGCGGTCGAAGACATATTCGCCTTGAGAGTGCGATTTCAGATAGCAGGGCACGACGCCGACGATCTTGTCGTCGAGTTTCGCAATCAGGTGCCGCGCGCCCCAGCCGGTGCGCGGCGTCGCCGAGCCGGAGGCCTCGGCCGCCGCGAAAAAGGCGTGGGATACGAAGGGGTTGTAATAGGGCTTTGAAGCGGCCCCGCAAATCGCGGGCGGATTGGCGCAGGCGTCCCATTCAGCGGCGGCAATCGCGCTGATAGAGGAGACCGCTTCGAGGGTGATTTCGGATGAGCCCATCACTGCCCCAAACATCGTGCATCGCGCGCGCCACTTCAAGGCCGACCGGCGCGGATCAGGTAGGGCATGATCCCGGAAAGTGGGAACCGGTTTCCGGACCAGATCATGCCCAAACTTGAATCGGACGGGTCTGATCCAAGTGGATCAGACCCTACGGTACGAAACCTTCAAAAATCATCTGGTCGGCGTAACGCGCGGCGTGTTCGCGCTGCTCGGGCGTGCGCACGGTCCAGGTCAAGAGCGGACAGCCGAAGATGTTGCGCGCAATCCATGGGGCGGGCGCAGGCAACTGGTTTACCCAAAAGGCCACAAAATGCGGCTCGGTGCGAAAGCCGTGGCGCAGAAAGAGCATGTCGTCGCGCTGCGCTTTCGTCAGTTTCTTCCAGTAGTCGTCGTCATAGTCGCGCTGCGCGACGATGCCGCGCGGCAGTTTTGGCGCGATCTCGCGCAGCGCCAGCACCTGGTCGGGATCGAAGGACATGCCAACCGCAGGGCCGGAATAGGAGGCGAGCACCTCCGCCATCCTTCGCGCCAGCTTGCGGTCGCCGTCAAAATGGCTCTTGACCTCGATCACCAGCGGCACGCGCCCGGCCACCAGCGTGCAGAGGTCGGCAAGCGACATCATCTGCTCGCCGGTATTCTTGAATTTCACGGCCTTCAGCTCCGCCGCCGTCTTCTGCAGCAGCGCGCCCGAACCTTCGGTGAGCCGGCCGAGGGCATCGTCGTGATGCACCATGGCTTCACCATCGGCGGTGAGCTGGATGTCGACCTCGATGGCGAAATTGCCCGCAATCGCCGCCTGCACCGCGCCCGGCATGTTTTCCACGATACCGCGGGAAATGTCATGCAGGCCGCGATGGGCGACCGGCCGCGCCGTCAGCCAGGCGGGAGCGCGCATTGGGTCAGGTGACCTCGAACACGGCCTCGACCTCGACCGCGGCATCCGCCGGCAGCGAGGACACGCCGACCGTGGTGCGGGCATGGCGGCCCTTGTCGCCGAAGGCCGCGACCATCAGGTCGGACGCGCCGTTCAGCACTTTTGGCCCGTCGAGGAAATCGGGCGCGGAATTGACGAAGCCGCCGAGCCGGACCACGCGGGTGACCTTGTCGAGATCACCGAGCGCCGCCTTCACCTGCGCCAGCAGATTCACCGCGCAACCCTTTGCCGCGGCATAGCCTTGCTCGGTGGTGACGCCGGCGCCAAGCTTGCCCTTGGCGATCAGCCCGCCGTCGGAGTTCATGCAGACCTGGCCGGAAACGAACAGCAAATTGCCCGAGCGCACGAAGGGGACGTAATTCGCGATGGGACTTCGCGGTTCGGCGAGAGTGATGCCTTCCGATGCCAGTTTCTGCTCGACCGTACCCGCCATGTTCTGTCCCCAGGAATGAATGCGCTGTTATCCGAATGTTCAGCTTCGGAAGGGCACCTTGTTTCGCGCAGGATGTTAAGACATGCAAGCGGCGGCTGGTTGCCAGGATGCAGGTGTTCTTGCCTGAAAAATCTACATTTTCGTGATGCCGCCCCAGTTGCGGCGCAATAGGGCGGCCAGTATTGTTGCGAATCTTCCACAATCAAGGGAATGCCATGGTTTGCCCGTTCTCGCCGCGCGCCGTGCTCATGACAATCGCCGCCGTTGCGGTCGGATCGGGTTTCGCAGGCGGACCGGCGCAGGCTGCTGGTCCAGGCTTTCTCTCCCATCAGGCGCTCTACGAGCTCAGCCTCGTCAAATCGCGCGGCTCCAATGCCGTCAACGCCGCCCGCGGCCGCATTCTCTACAATTTCACCGGTAGCGCCTGCGAGGGTTACACCTCGGAGTTCCGCCAGGTGTCCGAGCTGAACAGCGGCGAAGGCAAGCAGACGCTGAGCGATCTGCGCTCGACCTCCTGGGAGGATGCCGAGGGCAAGAGCTACCGCTTCAAGATCGATACGCGGATGAACGATTCCGAATCGCCGCCCGTGGACGGCATGGCCGAGCGGGTCGGCGACCACATCACGGTCAAGCTGAAGCAGCCGGTGGCAAAAACCTTCGATCTCGAAGGCAGCGTCGTGTTCCCGACCGAGCAGATCCACAAGATCATCGACGCCGCGCGATCAGGCAAATCGATCCTGGAACTGACCGTCTATGACGGCTCCGACAATGGCGAGAAGGTGTACAACACGCTGACGGTGATCGGCCAGGCGATCCACGGCGACCGCAGCATTGCCTCGCCCGATCCCTCCACCGCCAACGACCAGATGAAGGCGCTGACCCGCTGGCCGGTGACGGTGAGCTATTACGACCGCGACGCGCGGGCCAGGGACGGCGAGCAGACGCCGGTCTACGCCATGTCGTTCGAGCTGTTCGAGAACGGCGTCTCGCGGCAGCTGGTGCTGGATTACAACGATTTTGTGATCTCCGGCGCGCTCGGCAAGTTCGACGTGAGGGATTCGAAGCCCTGTAAATAAGCAGGGGTGCGCTCAGCTCTCTCCCCGTCATTGCGAGCATAGCGAAGCAATCCAGCTTTGCTGTAGCAATGAAAGCTGGATTGCTTCGTCGCTACGCTCCTCGCAATGACGGCCGAGGCTATTCCTGCGCCGGTTTCTCAGGCTTCTCATAGGCAATCCCGCGGATCACGACGGTGCTGCCGAACTTCTTCCGTAGATCATCCATCGCGCGCTCGGCATGGGCCGAGCGGCGGTCCAGCATGTCGGAATCATCGGCCGTCGAACCCGGCTTCAGTGCGCTGACGCCGGTGCCCATCAGGCGGAAGGCAGTGCCGTCGATTTCCCTCGCCAGCATCTCGCGCGAGATCGCGAAAATCTTTGCCGCAAGCTGCGTCGGCGACTGGATCGACTGCGATCGGGTGCGCTGGCGGAAATCGGCGGTCTTCAGCTTCAGCGTAACCGTGCTGCCGGCGAGATTGCTGTTCTTCAACCGTGCCGAAACCTTTTCCGACAGCTTCCACAGCAGCCGCTCCAGCGTCGCAAAATCGCGAATGTCGTTCTCGAACGTGGTCTCGGCGGAGATGTTCTTGGCGCCGCGGTCAGCCACCACGCGCCGGTCGTCCATGCCGCGCGCCAGCCGCCACAGCCGCTGGCCTTCGCCGCCGAATTGTTTCATCAGATCGTTGACGTCGGCGCGCTGCAGGTCGGCGATGGTGCGGTAGCCGCGCTGCACCAGCTTTTCCTGTGAGGCCGGGCCCACGCCATAGATGAAGCCGACCGGGCGCTCCGCCAGCATCTCGCGCGCCTCGTCCTGGTCGAGCGCGGCAAAGCCGCGGGGCTTGTCGAGGTCGGACGCGATCTTGGCCAGGAATTTGTTGACGGACAGCCCCACTGACACCGTGATCCCGATATCGCGCTCGACGTCGCGGGCAAAGCGCGCCAGCACTTTTGCCGGAATCATGCCATGAACGCGCTGCGTGCCGGAAAGGTCGAGGAACGCTTCGTCGATCGACAGCGGCTCGACCAGCGGCGTTAGCGCCTGCATGGCCTGCCGCACCTCGCGCCCGACGCGGACATATTTTGCCATGTCGGGCCCGATCACGACCGCTTGCGGGCAGAGCTCGAGCGCCTTGAACATCGGCATCGCCGAGCGCACGCCGAAGGTGCGGGAGATGTAGCAGGCCGCCGAGACCACGCCGCGCTTGCCGCCGCCGATGACGACGGGCTTGTCGGCCAGTTCCGGGTTGTCGCGCTTTTCGACCGTGGCGTAGAAGGCGTCGCAATCGATATGGGCGAGCGCAAGCGAGGCCAGCGCGCGGTGGCGCACGAGACGAGGGGAGCCGCATTGGCTGCAGCGTCGTGCAGCGAAGTCGAGATCAGCAAGGCAGTCACGGCAAAAGGCGCGCACACCGTCCACCGCTGATGGCAGCGTGCTCACGGCACGTCGCGCTCCCAGGCGGGATCGCACAGCGCCTGATGGGCGGCCGCGATATTGGTCGGATGCAGCTCGGAGGCCTGCGCAAACGCCTTCACGGTTGTGTCATCGCGCATCACGAAATCCAGCACGCTGGCGAGAAATTTCGGGTCGGAGGCGGACTTTCGCAGGGTATCCGGCCCGATGCCGGTTTCGGCCAAAAATTGGCCCAGCCGCGCGGGCTCGCCCGCGATAAAGGACAGTGCCTGAATCGCAACGATTTCAGCGACTTCGCGGGGGTTTTGAACAGGCTTTTTCAATCCGGCCGTTTGCCTTTCCGTTAACTTCTGGGGTCTAATCATGCCCGAGTCTGCGGAAGGTGTTCAAGAACTGCAAACCACTTCGCGGAAACACGACGCTCGGACTTAACGGCTTGGAGCGAATCTGACGCTAGTTTGAGTTCGCTTTTTCGACGCGCCCGGCGGCGACAGCCGAGGCCGTATCCACAGGGGATGTCGCCTTAGGGAACCGGGGAGGACGGGATGGCCAAGACCGTCCTGATCGTGGAGGACAACGAGCTCAACATGAAGCTGTTTCGCGACCTGTTGGAAGCGCACGGCTATCAGACGTCCGGCACCAGCAATGGTTACGAGGCGCTCGATCTCGTCCGCAAGATGCGTCCCGACCTAATCCTGATGGATATCCAGCTTCCGCAGGTTTCAGGCCTCGAGGTCACGAAGTGGATTAAGGATGATCCAGAGTTGCGCGCCATTCCCGTGGTGGCCGTCACGGCGTTTGCTATGAAGGGTGACGAGGAACGGATTCGCGAAGGCGGCTGCGAGGCCTATTTGTCCAAGCCGATCTCGGTCGGCAAGTTTATTGAGACGGTTCGGCGATTTATTGGGTGAAGGTGAGTTTCTATGACCGCGCGTATTCTGGTCGTCGACGATGTGGCCGCCAACGTAAAGCTGCTGGAAGCCCGCCTGTCCGCCGAATATTTCGACGTCGTCACCACGTCCAACGGCGCTGAAGCGCTGTCGATCTGCGGGCGCGGCGAATGCGATATCGTGCTGCTCGACGTCATGATGCCCAACATGGACGGCTTTGAGGTCTGCCGGCGGCTGAAATCCAACCCGGTGACGCATTACATCCCGGTCGTGATGGTCACCGCGCTCGACAGCCCCGCCGACCGCGTGCGCGGCCTCGAAGCCGGCGCCGACGATTTCCTGACAAAACCCGTGTCTGACGTCGTACTGCTTGCCCGCGTGCGCTCGCTGACGCGGCTGAAGGTGATGACCGACGAGCTGCGCATGCGCGCCATCACCTCGCTCGAGATGGGCATGGAGGCGCCGGAGCGCAGCGCCGTTGCCGATACCGGTAAGGGCGGCCGCATCCTGCTGGTCGACGACCGTCCGGCCTCCTATGAGCGGCTGGCACCGATGCTGGCGGCCGAGCACCATGTGGACGTCGAGCCCGATCCGTCGCAGGCGCTGTTCCATGCCGCCGAAGGGAATTACGATCTCTTGATCGTCTCGCTCAGCCTCGACAATTTCGACGGTCTGCGGCTGTGCAGCCAGGCCCGCTCGCTGGAGCGCACCCGGCAGGTGCCGATCCTGGCGATTTCAGACGCCGACAACAATTCGCGGCTACTGCGCGGCCTGGAAATCGGCGTGAACGATTATCTGCTGCGCCCCGTCGACCGGAATGAGCTGCTGGCGCGGGCGCGCACCCAGATCAGGAAACGCCGTTACACCGACCATCTGCGCGACAACGTGCAGAATTCGATCGAGATGGCGATCACGGATGCGCTGACCGGCCTGCATAACCGCCGCTACATGGAAAGCCATCTGGCGGCGCTGGCCGAGCAGGCCTCCGCCCGCGGCAAGCCGCTCGCGCTGATGATCCTCGACATCGACCACTTCAAGGCGGTCAACGACACCTACGGCCACGACGCCGGTGACGACGTGCTGCGCGAGTTCGCGGTGCGGATCCGGAAATCCATCCGCGGCATCGATCTGGCCTGCCGCTACGGCGGCGAAGAATTCGTGATCGTGATGCCGGAAACCGACCCGCACGTCGCCGGCATGGTGGCGGAGCGGCTGCGCCGTTCAATCGCGGGCGAGAAGTTCGCCATCAGCAAGGGCGCCAAGCGCATCGACGTCACGATCTCGATCGGGCTCTCCACCCTGGAGCGCAAGGGCGAAGCGGTGGCCGACGTGCTCAAGCGCGCCGACAAGGCGCTCTACCGCGCCAAGAATGACGGCCGCAACCGCGTGGTGTCCGACGCGGCGTGATTGGACGGTTGCGGTGGAAGGGCGCTAATCGCCGGTCTTCACGCCTGCGTTCTTCAGCAGCACCCGCGCGGCTTCCCTTGCTGCGCGCGCCATTGACGGGTCGTTGCGCACCAGATCCTGCGCGATGCAGCCGTCCACCAGCACGGCGAGCTGCGTTGCAAGCCCTTCCGCGTCGGCAACGCCAAGCTGGTTCAGTAGGTTGCGAAACCACAAGCGCCGGCTTTCCTTGAAGGCAACCGCGATCTTGCGCACCGACTTGTCCTCGGCGCCAAGCTCGGCAACCGCGTTGACGAAGGGGCAGCCGCGAAAGTCTCTCGAGGAGAAGCGCTTCTCCAGCGAATCGAAGGTCGCGAGAATCTGTTCGGCCGGCGGCTTCTCGGCGGGGCGCGGCTGCACGAAGCGCCGCTCCAGATAGGCCATGATCAGCGCGTCCTTGGAGGGGAAGTGGTTGTAGAGCGTGCGCTTGGAGATGCCGATTTCGGCTGCGATGGTGTCGACGCCGATGGCGCGAATTCCCTGCAGATAGAACAGCTTGTCCGCGGTCTCGAGGATCCGCTCCTTCATATCGGGCTTTTTCTGCAGGGATGCCATGCGCTACGTCCGGGCCGCTTGCCTTGACGGGGGATCATAGCGCAATTACACAGGTCTGTGTAATCGAAATATTCGGGAATCGCAGGTCGAAAGCTGTCGATATGCGGCCTCTGGATCCTTGATTTGACGCGTTTTCTTCACGCGAACCGGCATCCACTTCGCTTGAAAACGCTCTGGGGAGAACAAGAACAATGTCCCTGCTGCAAGCCCTGCGTCCCACGCTTCCCATCCTGATCGGCGCCTCGATGATGCTCACGCTGAGCATGGGCCTGCGGCAGAGTTTTGGGATTTTCATGCAGCCGCTGACGCATGACATCGGCATTTCGGTGTCGCAGTTCACGCTGGCGCTCGCCGTGCAAAACCTCGCCTGGGGATTTTTGCAGCCGGTCGCAGGTGCCTGGTCCGTGCGCTGGGGCTTCAAGCCGATCATGATCGTGGGCTCGCTGATGTATATCGTGGGTCTCGCCTTGATGGCGACCGCGCAGGGGATCATCCCGATCCTGATTGGCGCAGGCATCCTGATCGGTGCTTCGCTCGCCTGCACGGCCAATGCGATCGCGATGTCGGTGTCGGCGCGCGCCGTGCCGGAAACCGTGCGCAGCACGGTGATGGGCATCGTGTCAGCGGCGGGATCGCTCGGCGCGCTGATGGCGGCCCCGATCGGGCAAATGCTCAACGAAGGCTTTGGCTGGCGCATCGGCGTTGCCGGCTTCGTCATCCTGTCGCTGTTCATGCTGCCGGCGGCCTGGTACGCGGGCAGGGCGGACAAGATCCCGCTGCCGCCGAAGGCCGCTGACGACATCGATGACGCCACGGCGGCGACGGCCGCGAAGATCGCGTTCGGCAACGCGTCCTTCGTCGTGATGACGCTGGCCTATTTCGTCTGCGGCATGCAACTCGTCTTCCTCACCACGCATCTGCCGTCGTACCTCTTGATCTGCGGGCTCGACCCGATGCTGAGCGCGCAGACGCTCGGCATGATCGGCGGCTTCAACGTCATCGGCAGCCTGTTCTTCGGTTGGGCCGGCCAGCGCTGGAACAAGCTGGCGCTGCTCGGGATGATCTACATCCTGCGCTCGCTGGCGCTTGCCTGGTATTTCATGCTCCCGGCGACGCCGGCGACGACGCTGCTGTTCGGCGCGATCATGGGCTTCCTGTGGATGGGCGTCGGTCCCTTGGTCGCGGGCGCCGTCGCAGAAATGTTCGGCCTGAAATGGCAGGCGATGATCCAGGGCCTTGCCTTCATGAGCCACCAGGTCGGCTCGTTCCTCGGCGCCTATGGCGGCGGGCTGATCTACGATCAGCTCGGCTCCTACACCATGGCTTGGCGCATCGGCGTCGCGCTGGGTCTGGCCGGCGGCATCATCCAGGTCGCCTTCGCGCTGATCAGGCCGAGCCAGCCGCCGTTGGTTGCGGCAAGGTAGACGCCGGCGACGTCACATTTGGACTAGTCCTTTGGGAGCGTGGCGGGAACCGCCCGGCGGCCGCCGTGGAACCGCGTGGCCGAGGGCGTCCGGCCGCGGCATCAGCTGTCGGGGAAAGGAACTCCTGTTTTCTCAATCCCCGCTGTAACTTACGAGCCGGTTCCGGCAGGTTCCAACTTGCCGGCCATGGGATCAATTGGGCGGGCAATGTTCCAGAATTAGGAACATCGGCCGGTTGAGTAAGGTTTCTCATCAATCCCGTGACCGATCGGGCCCGTCTTCGTTCCAATTGTCTCAGGTTTTGTAACCAAATAGCCCAGACTTCTATATGCTACGGCCGGGCATGAGCGGAGGGGGTTGCTTTAAGTATGCGTGCGTAATCATTGGAGCTGCTGCTGTAGTATGTCGAGTGAGCCAGCGGTGCCCACGTTTATCCTGCAAAGCGACGGCCTTTTCCGCGAAGGCCTGCGGTTAATACTATCAGATACACGCTTCCGTCCGCACGCTTGCGCGATCGAGCTGGATGATCTCTCGGAGATCCCCGGCGACCGGCCGGTTCTCTTCATTGTCGGAGACCAGACGGCCATCTGCAGCCGCATTCGCGACCAGTACCCACTGGCCTTCGTGGTCGCCGTTGCCGACGAGAGCAATCCCGAATCGCTTGCAAGTGCACTGGACGACGGAGCGAACGCCGCGCTGTTCAGCTCGGTGAGCCCCGATGCTCTCGTCAGCACGCTTCAAGCGGTCATCAATGAACGGCTGATCCTGATCGACGCGCGGCTATGGTCGCTCGAAATCCAGCCCAAGGTCGAGGAGCGGCCGGCGCTTCCGATCTACAATCAAGTCCACCTGGATTCTGCAGACGAGCCCCAGGCAACGAAGCAATTGTCTTCCCGGGAGATCGCCATATTGGAGCGCATCGTTCGGGGGGATTCCAACAAGCACGTCGCGCGATTCTTCAATATCGCCGAGCCGACCGTGAAAGCGCACGTGAAAGCCATCTTGAGGAAGATCGGCGCCAGCAACCGTACCCAGGCGGCGATCTGGGCGGTGAATCACCATTTGTTCGACGACGTGCCCAGACTGCCGATATTGCTGGAGGGCGGCGGCGCGGACCGCTGACGCCGTCAGCGCCGTGCCTCGTCAATGAGCCGGCGCAGTTCCGCGCGCGCTTCGCGCCGGTCGAGCTCGTTGATCAGCTCTCTGCCGGCCCGGCTGTCCCTGTCGGCATAGAACCGAGAATAATTGACCGGACCGTCAGCCGTCCTTGTCATCGTGCAGCCTCCAATCAGCACAGTAATCAGCACGATGGCGGGCGGTGCCGCAACCACCAGATACGGCACCGCCCAATAGGCGATCATTTGATCGCCTCGGAGTCCCTGGCGGCGAGCTTGTCGCGGAAGGACTCGCAGAGCCGACGTACCTCATCCGTCGCGCTCGAACAGGACTCGATCTCGGTGAACATCCGCTTGCCTTCCTTGCGGTAGCGCGCGGCTGTCGACTTGATGTCCTTGAGCATGGCGGAGGCAGAGGCGGTGAGCTGCTCGCAGCGCTGCACCATCTCCCGGACCACGTTGCCCATGGCTTCGATCTCCTTGGCGGTCTCTTCGTATTCCTTGACGATCGCCTCGGCCGAGAGCTTGCCGATCTCGCTGACGTCTTCGCGATGGATGACATAGTCCGGGACCGGCGGCGCCAGCGTCGTCCGCGGCACGTGCTCGAGCGCCTGCATGTTGGGATGATGCTGAACGACTTCCCGAACCTCGTCTTCGAGCCTGCCGGCATCGAAGGGCTTTACCACTGCGCTCTGTGCTCTCATCGCTTTCGCTCCTTTTTAATGCCTTAAGGAGCTGGACAGCTCTGGCTCTGACCAGCTCGTCGATCGTCGGCCATGCGCCTCGGGGCTGAGTGCATTTCGACCTGACAATTTGCGAAAATTCTTCGTCGTGATCCGGCGGGTGTCGGCGGATTGCCTCGCGTCCTCCTCTCAGACGACGTGTTGCCCGGGTCATTGCACCCTCGCGGGCAATTTCGGACCCTCGTCCCAGATGCGCTTGCCGCAGCCGAGGCACTCGTACACGTGCAAGGTGTTGCCCTTCCGTGTATCGAGCAGGGCATACGTGAGGCGGGAGAGCCCCAGACAATGCGGGCAGCGAGACTGCCCGTTGTAGGTGAGCGGTTCGTTCGCGAGCTTCTTGTTTTCGATCATGGCCTGCCACCACCAGTGCGCCACCAGCCAGGAGCCTTGGTTGCGTCGATTGATTGTGGCGAAGCGGGTGGAAATGCGTCCGTTTGCGCGGGCTTATTGACTAGCCCGTCCGGATGATCCGTGGCCGCTCCAATTGGAGGGCAGCAGGTCTGCACGGGGGGTAGGGTGCCGGCGCGAAAGGTTTACCTCGCCGCACGCCGCCAAATAAAAACGGGGCCGCGAGGGCCCCGTTCAGTCAGAAGCATTCCGCGATGTTACTTGATCTTGGCTTCGCGGAATTCGACATGCTTGCGCGCGACAGGGTCGTACTTCTTCTTGACGAGCTTGTCGGTCATGGTTCGCGAATTCTTCTTGGCGACGTAATAGAAGCCGGTGTCCGCCGAGGAGACGAGCTTGACCTTGATGGTGACCGCTTTGGCCATTGGTGGGAGCCTCAAAATTGGGAGAATTGGCGCCGGCCGACCGGCCCGCATTTGGCCGGCAACCTAGCCGCAAACGGCCCAATGTCAAGGTTTTCGGGCCGGATTGGGATCGGATTCCCGCCGTTTAACGCTGAAATCGGCGGTTTCTCGACCCGCAGGGCAGGAATGTCACCCGCTCAATTCTCGAAGAAGCGGTTCTTCGGCCGCGGCAGGCCAAGATTTTCGCGCAGCGTCGGTCCCTCGTATTCGGTGCGGAAGATGCCGCGCCGCTGCAGCTCCGGCACTACCTTGTCGACGAAATCGTCGAGCCCGGCCGGTAGATACGGGAACATGATGTTGAAGCCGTCGCTGCCGTGGCTGTTCAGCCATTCCTCCATCTGGTCGGCGATGGTTTTGGGCGTGCCGACAAAGGCGAGCCCGCCATAGCCGCCGACGCGCTGCGCGAGCTGGCGCACGGTCAACTTGTCGCGCGCGGCAGCGTCGACCAGGCGCTGGCGGCCGCTCTTGCTGGCATTGGTCTCGGGGATCGGCGGCAACTGTCCATCGGGATCGAAGCCGGAGGCATCGGTGCCGAGCTGCACCGACAGCGAGGCGATGGCGCTGTCGTAATGCACGCGGCTGTCGAGCAGGGCGCGCTTCTCCTTGGCTTCCTCGACACTATCGCCGACCACGACGAACGCACCCGGCAGGATCTTCAGATGCTCGGGGTCGCGGCCGGCTTTTTCCGCGCGGCCCTTGATGTCGGCATAGAGCTTCTGGCTGTCGGCAAGGCTGCCGCCGCCGGTGAACACCGCTTCCGCGGTTTCCGCTGCGAGCTGCCTGCCATCGTCTGACGCGCCGGCCTGCACGATCAGCGGCCAGCCCTGCACCGGGCGGGCGATGTTCAGGGGACCGCGTACCTTCAGATATTTGCCCTCGTGGTTCAGCACATGCATTTTCGCGGGATCGAAGTACAGGCCCGCCTCGACATCGCGCACGAAGGCATCATCGGCGAATGAGTCCCAGAGTCCCGTGACGACGTCATAGAATTCGCGTGCCCGCTTGTAGCGCTCGGCGTGCTCCATGTGATCGTCGAGGCCGAAATTCAGCGCGGCATCCGGATTCGACGTGGTGACGATGTTCCAGCCGGCACGGCCGCCCGAGATGTGGTCGAGCGAGGCGAAGCGGCGGGCGACGTGATAGGGCTCGTCAAACGTGGTCGAACCGGTTGCAATCAGGCCGATGCGCTCGGTGGCGCCGGCGAGCGCCGACAGCAGTGTGAACGGCTCGAACGAGGTGACGGTATGGCTGCGCTTGAGCGCATCAATCGGCATGTTCAGCACGGCGAGATGATCGGCCATGAAGAAGGCGTCGAACTTGCCGGCCTCCAACTTCCGGATCAGCTGCTTTAGGTGCGCGAAATTGAAGTTGGCGTCAGGCCACGCGCCGGGATAGCGCCAGGCGCCGGTGTGGATGCTGACCGGCCGCATGAAGGCGCCGAGCTTGAGTTGACGCTTTGCCATTGCCCCATTCCGTCATGGTCGTTGTTGGGGAAGAGATAGGCGCGCTGCGTTGAAGCGCCAGCGGAAGACTATTCCGTTTTTGGGTCGACCAGCAGAACGATCGTCATTCCGGGGCGTGCGAAGCACGAGCCCGGAATCCATAACCACCATCGGGAGTATGGATTCCGGGCTCGCGCCAAGTGGCGCGCCCCGGAATGACGACGGAAGATAGCGGGGGCTTACGCGCCCAGCACATCCCGGTGCATCTTGCCGCCGTAGAAATGAAAGAACGGCACCGGCGCGTCATGGCGCAGTGGGCCGGTGGCGAGGCGCTTGTCGAGCTCGGCGAGCACGTTCTTGGTCATGGCATGCGCGTCGGCAAGCGGCTTCGAGCCGATCTCGACCCAGACTAGCTCCACCAGTTCGGCATCGGCATGCACCACGCCCTCGACGCGGTGCGCGATGGCGGACGCATCGGCCGTGAAGAAACGGGTATCGAAACGGCGCACGCGGCCGGGCGGGGTGATGGCGCGCGCGATCAGGAACAGGCCGGAGGGGTCAGGCAGCAGGCCCGCCTCGGCAAACGGCTTCCAAGCGCCTTCGAGCTTGCCGGGCCTGTCGCATTTGCGGCCGAGACAAAGCCCGGTCTCCTCGCAAGCTTCGCGGATCGCGGCGTTGGCGAGCGCGCGAGCGCGGGCAGGGGTGATTTTCGGGCTGCCCTTGAGGAGATTGGCTTCGAGCTCCTTGCTGATCGGAGCTGCGACCGGCACGCGATTGTCTGCGCCATCGACGCGCCCGCCCGGGAAAACATATTTGCCCGGCATGAACACCACCTTGTCGTGGCGGCGGCCGACCAGCACCTTCGGCCTCTCGCCGGAACGGTCGATCAGGATCAGCGTCGCCGCGTCCCTGGGACGGAAATAGGGATGGTGATCGGCTTCCTTTTCTTCCTTCTCGGCGGTCGCAGCTTCGGTCATTCCATCCCCGATTTGTTTTTGTTTCTTGTTGGTACCGATGGCGTCAGCCCGGCGAAATCTCGCCGGGCGAATTCTCGTCAAAGCCGTGCATGCGCAGCGCCCACTGGGCGCCGACCACGGCTCCCTTGATCGGTTGCAGGAGCGCCAGGGACAGCACGACGGTGAGCGGCAGATAGATCGCGAGCTGCAGCCAGACTGCCGGCGAATAATCGGTCTCGATCCACAGCGCCAGCGGCACCACGATGTGGCCGACAATGACGATCACGAGATAGGCCGGCAGGTCGTCGGCGCGGTGCGGGGTGAAGTCGAGGCCGCAGGCCGAGCAGTTGTTGCCAACCTTCAGGAACGCACGAAACAGCTTTCCTTCGCCGCAGCGCGGGCAGCGGCAACGAAAGCCGCGCTTCATCGCACTCCAGAGATCACGCTTCTCGCCAACCGCGGTTTCGCGGGTCCACACGGTCGGTGCGCTGCCTACGGTCTCCATGACTTGCCTTTCCCGGATTTACCGGATTTTTGCTTGCCGCGCGTGCGCTCCTTCTTGCGCGAGGCGCGCTGCAAGCGATCTTTTTCCACGCGCTGGGATTTCAGTGCAACGCGCCGGCCATCGCGCTTGCGGCCGCGCGGTACGATCTGGCCCTCAGATAGGAGTTCGAAGCGCAGCGCGCCAGCTACCGGAGCAGCTTCTACCAAACGGACAGCAATAACGTCCCCAAGCCGGTGCATGGCACCGCTGCGTGAACCCACTAGCGCGTGTCGGGTCTCGTCATAGTTGAAATATTCCGTGCCGAGCGTGCGGATTGGAATAATACCGTCGGCGCCGGTATCGTCGAGCTTCACAAACAGCCCGGCCCGCGTGACGCCGGAAATGCGGCCCTGAAAGCTCGCGCCGACGCGGTCGGCAAGAAAGTGCGCGATCAGCCGGTCGGCGGTCTCGCGCTCGGCCTTCATGGCGCGGCGTTCGGTGGCGGAAATTTGGGCGGCGACCTCGCCGAGATGCTCCAGCGTCTCGTCCGCGGGCAGCGCGCCTTCGCCAAGCCCGAGCGCGCGGATCAAGGCACGGTGAACGATCAAATCGGCGTATCGCCTGATCGGCGAGGTGAAATGTGCGTAGCGGCGCAGGTTGAGGCCGAAATGGCCGTAATTTTCTGCCGAATATTCCGCCTGCGCCTGTGAGCGCAGCACCACCTCGTTGACCAGCGGCTCGTGGTCCTCGCCCTTGACCATCGTCAGCACGCGATTGAATACGGCCGGGCGCAACGCGCCGGTCTTGGCAAAGGAAATATCCAGCGTCTTCAAAAATTCCTGGAGGTTATGCACCTTCTCCTGCGTCGGCTGGTCGTGCACGCGGTAGATCAGCGGCAGCCCCTTCTTCTCCAGCATTTCGGCCGCCGCGACGTTGGCCAGGATCATGAACTCCTCGATCAGCCGGTGTGCATCGAGCCGCTCCGGCACGATGACGCGATCGACGGTGCCATCCGGCTTGAGCAGGATCTTTCGCTCAGGCAAATCCAGATCGAGCGGGTCGCGCTCGTCGCGCGCCAATTTCACCAACCGATAGGCCGCATAAAGCGGCTTCAGGATCGGATCGAGCAGGGGGCCGGTGATGTCGTCAGGCCTGCCGTCCATCGCGGCCTGCGCCTGGGCGTAGGCGAGCTTGGCGGCGGAACGCATCAGCACGCGATGGAAGGTGTGCGAGCGCTTGCGGCCGTCGGCGCCGATGACGAGCCGCACTGCCAGCGCGCCGCGCGGCTGTCCCGGCACCAGCGAGCACAGATCGTTGGAGATGCGTTCCGGCAGCATCGGCACGACGCGGTCGGGAAAATAGACGGAATTGCCGCGCGTCAGCGCATCGCGATCCAGAGCTGAGCCCGGCCTGACGTAGTAGGCGACGTCGGCGATGGCGACGTGAACGATATAGCCGCCCTTGTTGTTGGGATCGGAGTCCGGCTCGCCATGAACCGCATCGTCATGATCCTTCGCGTCAGGCGGATCGATGGTGACAAGCGGGATGTCGCGCCAGTCCTCGCGTCCCTCCAGCGTGGCGGGCTTTGCCGCCTCGGCTTCGCGCAGCGCCGACGGCGTAAAGGCCTGCGGAATCTCGTGGGCATGGATCGCAATCAGGCTGATGGCTTTTTCGCTGGATAGCGAGCCGAGCCGCTCCTTGACCCGGCCCGAAGCAAGGCCGTAGGCGCGGGTGCGGATCAAATCGACGCTGACGAGGTCGCCGTCCTGCGCGTCCATGCTGTCGGCCATGGCGATGTTCAACTCGCGGCCGGCCTGCTTCTTGTCGACGGGAACGAGACGCCCGCTGCCGTCGGGGTTTTTGCGAAAAATGCCGAGCGCGCGCGTCCTGGCATGCGCAATGACGCGGATGATGCGGCCGCGATAGGGCGTGCCATCGGTCTCGTCGGTCTTCTCAACGCGCAGCAGCGCGCGGTCGCCGACCCCGGCGGTGGCGCCGGGCTGCGGCCGGCGCGGAAACACGATGCGGATCCTTGGCGCGGTGCCGCTTTCCTCCTCGTCCCATTCGGTGGGCGAGGCGAGCAGTTCGCCGTCGGTATCGCGGCCGGTGATGTCGGCAAGCACGGTATGCGGCAGTTCCGCCGGCTCGTGCATCTTGCGCCGGCGCTTTGCCACCGCCCCTTCATCGGCGAGCTCGCGCAGAATGCGTTTCAGCTCGACGCGATCGGCGTTCTTCAGGCCAAACTCGCGGGCGATCTCGCGGGTGCCGACCTTGCCGGGATGGGCGCGAATGAAGGCGAGGATGGCGTCGCGGCCCGGAAAGCCCTGCTCGCGCCGCTTGCTCACCCGCGTGCCTTGCCCGCGCTCTTCTTGGCGGACGCCTTGCTGCTGGCCGGCTTCGACGCAGACGTCTTGGCGGCAGGAGCGACCGGCGCGCGTGCCTTGCTCGCCGCATCCGACTTCGGCTTAGCGGCCTTCTTGGCGACAGCCTTTTTCGCCGGCTTGGCTGCAGCTTCTTCAGCCTCAACCCCGGGCTTGGCCTTGGCCTTTGCAGGCGCCGCCTTCTTGGCGGTGCGCTTGGCCTTGCCGCCGCCCTTGGCCGCGCGCTCGTCAATCAGCGCAATGGCCTGTGCGAGGGTGATGGTATCTGGCGTGATGTCGCTCGGGATCGTCGCATTGACGCCTCCCGCGGTGACATAGGCGCCATAGCGGCCGTTCTTGAGCGCAACACCGCCCAGGCTCGGATGATCGCCCAGCGGCTTTCCGGGATCGGCGCCGAAGCGGCGGCCGCTCGGGCCCTTGGCGATCTTCTCGGCAATCAGCGTCACCGCGCGGTTGAGGCCGATGGTGAAGACGTCGTCGCCGGCTTCGAGGCTGGCATAGGTCTTCTCATGCCGCACGAACGGCCCGAAACGGCCGAGGCCGGCGGTGATCGGCTCGCCGGTCTCCGGATGTTTTCCGATCTCGCGCGGCAGTGACAACAGTTTTAGCGCAAGATCGAGATCGACATCGCCGGGCGAGGTGTTTTTGGGAATGCCCGCGCGCTTGGGCTTCTCGTCCTCGGCGTAGTCCTTCTGCTCGCCGAGCTGGATATAGGGCCCGAAGCGGCCGGCCTTCACGACGACATCGCGGTCGGTCTCGGGATCCTTGCCGAGGATGCGATCAGCACTCGCCTCGGAGTCCGCGGCGAGGGGACGGGTGTAGCGGCACTCCGGATAATTCGAGCAGCCGACAAAGGCGCCGAATTTGCCGGCTTTCAGATTTAGCCGCCCGGTTCCGCAGGTCGGGCACTGCCTGACATCGCCACCATCCGCGCGGGGAGGGTAGATGTGCGGGCCCAGCATCTCGTCCAGCGCGTCCAGCACCTCGGCGACGCGCAAATCCTTGATGTCGTCGACCGCGCCGATGAAGTCGCGCCAGAAATCCTTCAGCACCTGCTGCCAGGAGATTTCGTTGTTGGAGATGCGGTCGAGCTGCTCCTCGAGATCAGCGGTGAAATCATATTCGACATAGCGGCGGAAGAAGTTTTCGAGGAATGCGACCACCACGCGGCCCTTGTCCTCGCCATGGAGGCGCTTCTTCTCGAGCTTGACGTAGCCGCGGTCCTTCAACACCTGCAGGATCGAGGCATAGGTCGAGGGCCGGCCGATGCCGAGCTCTTCCATGCGTTTCACCAGTGACGCTTCGGAGAAGCGCGGCGGCGGCTCGGTGAAATGCTGCGTGACCGAGAGGTCCTGGCGCTTCAGCGCCTCGCCCTCGCTCATGGCGGGCAGGCGGCGTGAATCCTCGTCTTCCTCGTCGTCGCGGCCTTCCTGGTAGAGCGCGAGAAAACCGTCGAACTTGATCACCTGGCCGGAGGCGCGCAGTTCCAGCACGCGCGAACCTGCCTTCGCCTCGATGTCGACCGTGGTGCGCTCGAGCTCCGCCGATTCCATCTGGCTCGCGATGGTGCGGGTCCAGATCAGCTCATAGAGCCGGGCCTGGTCGCTATCGAGCTTGCGGCGCATGTCGGCGGGCCGCCGCGACAGGTCGGTCGGGCGGATCGCTTCGTGCGCTTCCTGGGCGTTCTTGGCCTTGGTCTGGTACTGGCGCGGCGCGTCCGGGACATAGGCGTTGCCATAGTCCTCGCCGATCACCTTGCGCGCCTGCGTGATCGCGGAAGGGTCGATCTGCACGCCATCGGTACGCATATAGGTAATGAGACCGGTGGTCTCGCCGCCGATGTCGATGCCCTCATAGAGCCGCTGCGCGATGCGCATGGTGTGCGCCGGGGCAAAGCCGAGCTTGCGGCTGGCTTCCTGCTGCAAGGTCGAGGTGGTGAAGGGCGCCTGCGGATTGCGCCGCGCGGGCCGGGCCTCGACGGTCGAAACCTTGAAGAGGGCCGCCTCGATCGTCTTCCTGAAATCCTCGGCCTCGGCGCCCGAGCCGATGTCGAGCCGCTGGATCTTCTTGCCGTCGGCTCCGACGAGACGCGCCTCAAAGGCCTCGCCGCGCGGCGTCGTCAGCGTCGCCACCAGCGACCAGTATTCCCTGGGCACGAACTTTTCGATTTCGAGTTCGCGATCGCATACGAGGCGCAGCGCCACCGACTGCACCCGGCCGGCCGAGCGCGCGCCGGGCAGCTTGCGCCACAGCACGGGGGAAAGCGTAAAGCCGACCAGATAGTCCAGCGCGCGGCGCGCCATGTAGGCGTCGACCAGCGCGCCGTCGATCTGGCGCGGCGCCTTCATGGCTTCCGTCACCGCCTGCTTGGTGATGGCGTTGAACACCACGCGCTCGATCTTCTGATCCTTCAGCGCGCGCTTTTCCTTCATCACCTCCAGCACATGCCAGGAGATGGCTTCGCCCTCGCGATCAGGGTCGGTCGCCAGAATCAGGCGGTTGGCGCCCTTCAGCGCCTTGGCGATATCGTTGAGGCGGCTGTTGGCCTTGGGGTCGACCTCCCAGATCATCTGGAAATTGGCCTCGGGATCGACCGATCCGTTCTTGGCTGGGAGGTCGCGGACATGGCCGAACGATGCCAGGACCTCATAGGAGGACCCGAGATATTTGTTGATCGTCTTTGCCTTGGCCGGCGATTCCACAATGACGATATTCATGTCATTCCAATAGCTTACGCGAAAAACATCAGGCCGGTTCCGCGAGACTCGCGGCCGGCCGTTTGGACCCGAACATGGGTGGTGTGGCCGCCCCTGTCAAATCGCCAGATATTGAAGAGCGGGCTGATCCGTACGAATACGCATCCCAAAAGTTGTGTTTTAGCACCCTCCAGTTGCGCCATAATCTGGACTTGGTGGGATTCGGGACGATTTTGGGCAAAGTCGGGGGCGGTCGGAAGCGCAGGGGTCCGAGGAACAAATCTTCGGGCTCAGAGCCATATGGCAGCGGCGGTCCCGAGGAGGCCGCGGCCTTCATCGCCGAAACGTCGGGTGGGCTCTCGAAGATCGCCCAGCGTCACGGCCTCGAAACGCTTCGGCACCTGCTGGACATGACGCAGCTCGAAGCTGCGGAATGGCTGCGCAACTGGCGCCGGCTGTCCTGAACGCTGCTCAGACGGGAAGGGGCCGCCAGTGTTTGGCCCGCCGCGGCTTCAGCGTGGTGTCGCGGTCCTCGAGCAGACGCCCATCCTCCGAGTAAAGCGCGAGCTTGCGCACCGGCTTTCCTTTCTCGCTATCGACCAGAAGCGTGGCGATCTCCTCGGGACGCTCGTCGTACTCCTCGCTCCACTGCCGTAGCGCCACCAGGATCGGAAACACGCCGCGCCCCTTCGGCGTCAGCCGGTATTCCTGATAGGCGCTGCCGTCGGAGGCGGGAGCGGTCGCAAGGATGCCCTGGTCGACCAGCGTGCGCAGCCGCACGGCAAGGATGTTCTTGGCCAGCCCCAGTTTCTTCTGGAATTCTCCGAACCGGCTTACCCCCAAAAAAGCGTCGCGGATGATCAACAGCGACCACCAGTCGCCGAGCGCCTCCAGCGAGCGCGCGATCGGGCAATCGTCGCCCTCAAGACTTGTCCGTTTCACCATGTTGTCCTCCACAGGTTCCGAGGCCAGCCAGCCGGCGATCACGGGCTTGTGTGGTTGCATTATAAAACCAGATGGCTTAGTTATGCAACGTAGTTTAATAATGCAACCACCATCCCACGGAGTCGGATATGAGACTGGCAGGCAAGACGGCATTGATTACGGGCGGCAACAGCGGCATCGGTCTTGAGACCGCGCGGTTGTTCGTCAAGGAGGGGGCGAAGGTCGCCATCACCGGGCGAAACAAGGAAAGACTGGAAGCCGCGGCAAGCGAGCTTGGCCCGAACGCGGTCGCGATCACCGCCGATGCAAACGACATCGCGGCCACCGAAGCGGCGGTCGCTGAGGCGGTGAAGAAATTCGGCAAGCTCGACATCGTGTTCGCGAATGCCGGCATCAGCGCCAATACGCCACTCGGCGGTACCCCGGTCGAGACCTTTGAGTCGGTGCTCAAGACCAACATCACCGCGGTGTTCTTTACCGTGCAGGCGGCCGCGCCACATCTTAACGATGGCGCCTCCGTTATCCTCAACGGTTCGGTGATCTCGGTGCTCGGCAATCCCGGCTATGCCGCCTATGCGGCCAGCAAGGCAGGCGTGCGCGCGATGGCGCGCGTGATGGCCTCCGAACTGTCGCCGCGGCGCATTCGGGTCAACGTTGTCGCCCCCGGCGGCACCAGCACGCCGATCTGGAATCGGACCGCGCCGACGCCGGAGGCTGTCGTAGCGCTGGAATCGCGCATCGCGAAAACCATCCCGCTCGGACGCTTTGGAAAGCCGGAGGAAGTCGCAAAGACCGTGCTGTTCCTGGCATCCGATGATGCCTCCAACATTCAGGGCGCAGAAATCTTCGTCGATGGCGGTACCACGGCTTCGCCCGCCGGTGCGCCGATCTATCGCTGATGATGGGGCAAATTATTGAATCCCGTCAGCCTGTTCCCTGGAGGTTCTTTCATGGGTTGCGCTGACGGGTTCCTCGCCCCTAGGACGAATTTGCGTGAAGCCGCTCGGCGCATTGAACCTTTGTCGCATCCTCCAAGACAGCATTACGGGCCGGGGATTTTTTATTTAGTTGGAGAGCCGACATGCCCAAAGCCGCTCGTATCTCGCCATCTATTGCTTCATCGACTTCGCAGCGTTCCGATACTTACGAACTCATTTCAGTCGCGTTGTTTTCAGGCGTCGGACTTCTGATCTCGCTCGTCATCGTGATTGCAGGCGTGCAGGGCTTCTGGAGCTAGCACTTCGCTTGCCTGCGCCGGTCGCCGTCGTCTCGGCAGACCGGCACGGGCTTCGAATGTCGTGGGCTTGGCTCAAGCTGCCTCGAGCTTTTCGGCTGCCTGCAGCGCGCTGGCCACCGCCTTCTCGCGGTGCTCGGGGCCGATCTGGATTCCGTCGGCGGCGATGAATTCGCAATTCTTCACGCCGATGAAGCCGAACACCGAGCGCAAATAGGTCTCCAGATGTTCGAGCGCCGCCATCGGCGTGCCGGGTCCGTAGTAGCCGCCGCGTGAAATCGCGACGATGACGCGCTTGTTGCCGGCCAGTCCTTCCACGCCTTGCGCGCTGTATTTGAACGTCTTGCCGGCGACGAGGATGCGGTCGATCCAGGCCTTGAGCTGGCTCGGGATCGTGAAGTTGTACATGGGCGCACCGATCACGACGATGTCGGCGGCGAGAAACTCCTCTAGCACGGCCTGTCCGGCGGCGAGATCTGCGCGCAGCGATTCCTCGGGGGCGGCGCCCTGACCCGCGGCAAGGTGCGAGCCGGAGAGATGGCCGAGCGGCACGGCCGTGAGATCTCGGTAGGAAACGTCGAGACCAGGACTGGCTTGACGCAGCCGCTTGACGATGGCCGCGGAAACCTGGCGGCTGACGGAGTGGGGGCCGAGCACGCTGGAATCAAGATGCAGGAGTTTCATGAGGGCGCCTTTCGGTATAGGTTTGTAACTGGCGCTATATGAGTGACTGTGGCAAACCCCCGCAAGAACGCACATTTTTGAGCCCCGAGCACATCCATGAGACCCGAGAACATCCATGTGCCTGCCTTGCCGCCCAACGCGCATGAGGGAGCCGATTGCCGTGGCGTCGCCTCGATCCTGTCGCGGGTCGGCGACAAATGGAGCGTGCTCGTCATCATGATGCTGATCGACGGGCCGCTCCGCTTCAATGAATTGAAGCGCATGATCGGCGGCATCTCGCAGCGGATGCTGACATTGACCCTGCGCGGACTGGAGCGCGACGGGCTTGTCACCCGTACGGTGTTTCCGACCATTCCGCCGCGCGTCGACTATGAGCTGACCGATCTCGGCCGCGGTCTTGCCCAGCCGGTGCAGGCGCTCGGCCAATGGGCGTTTGAGCACATTCCGCAAATCGAACGCGCGCGATCCAAATTCGATGCGCGCAACGAAAAAGACTGACGTTACACCAGCGATATCATCCCGCCGCCATAGCGCTCGAGCCGGCCGGCGAGTTCAAGCTCCAGCAGTACCGTGCGCACGATGGCGGGCGAGGCGCCGGACAAGCGGATCAGGTCGTCGAGCAGGATTGGCGTCGGTCCAAGCAGGGCGACAATACGCGCGCGATCGCCCGAATCAGGATTGGCCTCGGAATACTCGTCGTCGGGCTCTTCCAGCGAGAGCGGGCGTGCCAGGATTGGCTGCACCGCATTGATGACGTCGGCGGCTTCCGTCACGAGGGTAGCGCCCTGCTTGATCAGGTCATTGGCGCCGGCCGCGCGCGGATCGATCGGCGAGCCGGGCACGGCAAAGACCTCGCGGCCCTGTTCGTTGGCCATCCGCGCCGTGATCAGCGAGCCCGAGCGTTGCGCTGCTTCCACCACGACGACGCCGAGGGAAGCACCCGAGATCAGCCGATTGCGGCGCGGGAAGTCATGCGCGCGTGCCACGTGGCCGAGCGGCATTTCGGAGATCGCGGCGCCCGTCTCGAGCAGGGAAAACAGCAGGTCTTCATGCTCCGGCGGGTAGATCCGATCCTGACCGCCGGCGAGCACCGCGACGGTGCCGCCCTTGAGACTGGCGCGATGCGCCGCCTGATCGATGCCGCGCGCCAGCCCCGAAATGATGACAAAGCCGGCTCCCGCAAGATCGTGCGCCAGCGATTGCGCGAATTTCAACCCGGCACCCGAGGCATTGCGCGAGCCGACGATTGCGATCATCGGCCGCATCAGCACATCGAGCGTGCCGCGCACCGCGAGCAAAGGCGGCGGATCGTCGATGGCTGCGAGCCTCGGTGGATAGAACGGCTCGCCGGGTGCGATCAGGCTGACGTCAAGCTTCTTACAGGCCGCAAGCTCGCTGCGCGCGTCTTCCTCGCTGCAGACGCGTCCCGGCCGCGCCGCGCCGCCACGTCGCGCCAGCTCCGGCAGCCGCTCCAGCGCGGTCGCCGCATCGCCGCAATGGCGGAGCAGGGCGTAGAACGTGCGCGGCCCGACATTGTCCGAACGGATCAGCCGCAGCCGGTTGATCCGTTCGGTGTCGGTGAGACTTGTCGTGCTGGTTGCCCGGTCGTGCATGCGCGGGCAGTGTCGCGCAACCGCAAGGTGCGATCAAGCACCTCGCTTGCTCAGTCTGGCAGGGCTTCGTAAAAGCGCGCCAGGGAGGAGCATGTCCATGATCTCGCTAGTCGATCTGCAGCGCCGCATCGCCAGGGGCGAGCTCTCGGCCGACACCGCGATTGCGCAGTCGCTGGAGGCGATCGCCGCTCAGGACAAAGCCATCGGTGCCTTCGTCTGCCATCGTATAGCTGCCCACGCGCCGAGCGCCGGGCCGCTGCGCGGCATTGCCGTCGGAATCAAGGACATCATTGATACCGCCGATTTCTCCACCGAAATGGGCTCGCCGATCTATCGCGGCTTTCATCCGCGGGCGGACGCATCGGTCGTTGCGATGCTCAAGCGGGCCGGCGCAACCATCATCGGCAAGACCACGACCACGCCCTTTGCCGCCAACGATCCGACCGCCACGCGCAACCCGCACAATCACGCGCACACCCCCGGCGGGTCGTCGGCTGGCTCGGCGGCGGCCGTTGGCGCCGGCATGATTCCGCTGGCGCTGGGCACGCAGACCGGCGGCTCGGTGATCCGGCCGGCCTCGTTCTGCGGGGCGGCCGCGATCAAGCCGAGCTACCGGCTGCTGCCGACGGTGGGCGTAAAATGCTTTTCGTGGACGCTCGATACCGTCGGGCTGTTTGCGGCCGGGGTCGAGGATCTCGCCTGCGGTCTTTCCGCGATGACGGGGCGGCCGGAATTGCTGTTGCCCGCATCAGCATCGGCGCCGAGCATTGGCGTGGTGACGCAGGATTTTGCCGGCGAGGTCGAGGCGGCAAGCATCGAGGCGCTACAGCTGGCCGCGCGCAAGGCCGAACTTGCCGGCGCCAGCGTGCGTGCGCTGCCGCTTCCGGCGGTCTTTGCGGAGGCGTGGCGCATCCACACCACGGTGCAGCAGTTCGAGGCGCATCAGGCTTTCGCCTGGGAGTACAGCCAGCACTACAACGAGATGCCGCCACTACTGCGCGGCCGGCTCGACGAGACCCGCGACATCAAGCCTGCCGAGTATGACGAAGCGCAGGCGATCGCCGCGCAGGCGCGTGCGGCGCTCGGGCCTGTGTTCGAGCAGGTCGATATCTTGCTGACCTACTCGGCGCCGGGCGCGCCACCCAAGGGGCTCGACTCCACCGGCGACCCGCGCCTCAACCGGCTCTGGACGTTGATGGGCACACCGTGCGTCAACGTCCCGACGCTCACGGTCGAAGGCAATCTCCCCGTCGGCGTACAGGTGATCGCGCCGTTTGGCGGCGATGCAAAAGCGCTCGCGGCGGCGCGCTTTGTCGAGCAGGCGTTGCAGCGGTAGAGATGCCGGGTTCGATGCTTCGCATCGCCCCGGAATGACGACTGCGTCGTCACTTCTGCCCGATCTTGCCCTCAGTGCCCGCCTGCAACCGTTTGATGTTTTCGCGGTGGGTCCAGAACAACAGCAGCGTCAGCACGGCAAACAGCGAAGACAGCGCAAGGTGGCCGAAGAACCAGAGGAAGATCGGCGTCAAAAAAGCGGCGATCAACGCCGATAGCGACGAGTAGCGGGTGGTGAAGGCGGTGGCGAGCCAGATCGCGCCGAACACGGCCGCCGCCGGCCAGAACAGGCCGAGCAGCACGCCGATATAGGTGGCGACGCCTTTGCCGCCCTTGAATTTTAGCCAGACCGGATAGACATGGCCGAGGAAGGCCCCGAGTCCGGCGATCATCGCGGCGTTTGGTCCCCACAAATAACCGGCGACGACAACCGCAGCCGTGCCCTTGAGCAGATCACCAATCAGCGTCGCTGCAGCAAGGCCCTTGTTGCCGGTGCGCAGCACGTTGGTGGCGCCGATATTGCCGGAACCGATCGAGCGCAGATCCTGCGTGCCCGCGAGCCTGGTCAGGATCAGCCCGAACGGAATCGAGCCGAACAGATAGCCGATGACGAAGGCGACCGGCAGGAAGGCTTCAGGACCCATCGGTGGTGCTCCTTCGTACCGCCCGCGCATGAGAGTCTCTTTTAGACGACATGCTCGTAGACCGTCCGTCCGCCGACAATAGTACGCACGACACGGCCGGAGAAGCGGGCTTCATCGAACGGCGTGTTCTTGCACTGCGATTTGAGGTCGGCCGGGTCGAGCACCCAGGGCGTATCGGGATCGATCACGATGACGTCAGCGGGCGAGCCAGCGCGCAGGGAACCGCCGGGAAGGCCGAGCAGTTCGGCGGGCCGGGTCGACATCGCGCGGATCAGCGTCTTGAAATCGAGATCGCCATTGTGGATCAGGCGCAAACCCGCCGGCAGCATGGTCTGCAAGCCCACCGCGCCGGCGGCAGCCTCCGCGAACGGCAACCGCTTCACCTCGACGTCCTGCGGATTGTGATCGGACATGATGACATCGACGAGGCCCGAGGAGAGGGCGGCGACCAGCGCCTGCCGGTCCTGCTCGGTGCGCAGCGGCGGCGACAATTTCAGGAACGTCCGGTAGGGGCCGATGTCGTTCTCGTTCAGCGTCACGTGGTTGATCGACGCCGACGCGCTGACGTCGACGCCCGCCTCGCGGGCCCGCTTCAGGATTTCCAGCGACTCGATCGAGGTGAGGGAGGCCGCGTGATAGCGCCCGCCAGTCAATGCGGCGAGGCGCATGTCACGCTCCAGCATCACCGTTTCCGCCGCATAGGGGATGCCGGCGAGCCCAAGCCGGGTGGCGAACTCGCCTTCATGCATCACGCCTTCGCCGACCAAATTGGGGTCTTCGGTGTGATGCACGATCAGCGCGTCGAAATCGCGGGCATAGGTCAGCGCGCGGCGCATCACCTGCGCATTGATGATGCTCTTGTCGCCGTCGGTGAAGGCGACGGCGCCGGCAGCCTTGAGCAAGCCGATCTCGGTCATCTCCTCGCCACGCATGCCCTTGGTCAGCGCCGCCATCGGATGGATGTTGACGATCGCGGTGTCGCGGGCGCGGCGCAGCACGAAGTCGACGGTAGCTGAATTGTCGATGACGGGAGAAGTATCCGGCTGGCAGATGATGGACGTGATGCCGCCGGCCGCCGCCGCCTGGCTGGCGGAGGCAAAGGTTTCGCGGTGGCTCGCGCCGGGCTCGCCGACAAAGGCGCGCATGTCGATCAGGCCGGGAGCGACGATCTTGCCGGCGCAATTGATGATGTCGGTGCCCTCGGGCACGCCGGCAGCGCCAATGCCGCGCCTGCTATCGCGGATCACGCCGTCGGCGATCAGCACGTCGCCGGGGCCGTCGAAATCGCGCGAGGGATCGACGACGCGGGCGTTCGCCAGCAGGATCGGGCGGCGGTCGGTCAGCATGGTCTCACGCGTTCGGCAGGTTGCGGGCGAGCGCTTCCAGCACCGCCATCCGCACCGCCACTCCCATTTCCACCTGCTCCCGGATCAGCGACTGCGCGCCGTCGGCGACCATGGAGTCGATCTCGACGCCGCGGTTCATCGGCCCCGGGTGCATCACCAGTGCATCGGGTTTTGCATACGCCAGCTTCTTCTGGTCGAGCCCGAAATAGTGGAAATATTCGCCGGAGGAGGGCACGAACGAGCCGTTCATCCGCTCGCGCTGCAGGCGCAGCATCATCACGATGTCGGCCCCGTTAAGCCCCTCGCGCATGTCGCGCGCCACTTCCACGCCCATGCGCTCGATGCCCATCGGCAACAGCGTGGAGGGCGCGACCACGCGCACCCGCGCGCCCATGGTGTTGAGCAAGAGGATGTTGGAGCGCGCCACGCGCGAATGCATGACGTCGCCGCAAATCGCGACCACGAGGCCCTCGATGTGGCCCTTGTTGCGACGGATGGTCAGTGCATCCAGGAGCGCCTGCGTGGGATGCTCGTGGGAACCGTCGCCGGCATTGACGACGGAACCGTCCACCTTGCGCGCCAGCAGTTCCACCGCGCCGGACGCGTGATGGCGCACCACCATGATGTCCGGATGCATGGCGTTGAGCGTGATCGCGGTGTCGATCAGCGTCTCGCCCTTGCGCATGGAGGAAGAGGAAACCGACATGTTCATGACGTCGGCGCCGAGCCGTTTTCCCGCGATCTCGAACGAGGATTGGGTGCGGGTCGAGGCCTCGAAGAACAGGTTGACCTGGGTGCGGCCGCGCAGTGAGGTGCGCTTCTTGTCGACCTGCCGGTTGAGCTCGACATATTCCTCGGAAAGGTCGAGCAGGCCGGAAATATCGGCAGCGGAAAGCCCCTCGATACCCAGCAGATGCCGGTGACCGAGGACGAAAGTCGATTTCGATGCGAAGGTCATTAAAGCGAGAGCTATAGGCGCGGATGGGGGGCGGGGCAAGCGGGAATCCGGCATGGCGGAGTTATCCCCGGGTCTGTCGCGGACGGGGTAAACAGACAGGGTAAAAGGGGTGCATGGTGGGACACGCCGGGGGTGCGGGAATGCGGAATTTGAAGCGGATCTTGGTGGTTGTAGCCGGCGTGGGGCTGACCCCCGCGGCGGCTTTCGCCCAAAGCCTGCCCGGCGGCTTTGTCTATCTGCGCGACGTCGATCCCAGCATCATCCAGGACATCCGCTACGCCACATCGAACAATTTTGTCGGCCATCCGCTCGCGGGCTATCAGGCCGGCGAATGCGTGGTGAAGCGCGAGGTGGGGCTGCGGCTGAAGAAGGTGCAGGAGGAACTGGCGAAGCAAAAGCTGTCGCTGAAGATGTTCGACTGCTACCGGCCGGCCCGTGCATCGATGGACATGGTGCGGTGGTCGCGCAACGGCAAGGAGACGCCGGCCGAGCGGCGCTACAATCCCGCTTTCCGCAAGGCTGATCTGTTTCGCCTCGGCTATATCGCGGCCTATTCCGGACACTCCACCGGCAGCGCGCTCGACCTGACGCTGGTCGATTTGACCGCGGACAATTCCGCGAAATTCGATCCTGCCAAAACCTATGGAGACTGCACCGCTCCGGTAACGGCGCGCGCGCCGGAAGGCAGCATCGACATGGGCACCGGCTATGATTGTTCCGACGTGAAGGCCAACACGCGATCGGCTTTGATCACGCCGGAACAGCGCAAATGGCGTGACACGCTGGTGGCGGCGATGCGCAGGCAAGGCTTTGTGAACTATTTTCGGGAGTGGTGGCACTTTTCGCTGCCCGGCGCAGGCGGCGAAGCCTATGATTTTCCCATCCTACCGCGTCGCCCCTGACAGGACCGGCCATGACCAAGGCAGCCTTCCGGACCCACGAGGTCTTCAACCAGTCGCCGGCGTTCTGCGACGTCGATCTCTTCAGCTGCGATGCGCCGCTGGTCGAGGCGGTCGCGGCCAATGGCGGTGCGTCGGCTGAGAAGGAATTGTCCGAGTTCGGCAAGCATTGGGGCTCGGCTGCGATGGCCGAGCGCGGGCGCATCGCCAACGAGAACACGCCAAAACTGCGCACCTTCGACTCCCGCGGCAACCGCCGCGACGAGGTCGAGTTTCATCCGGCCTATCACGAATTGATGGCGCACAGTGCGCATGCCGGCGTGCACAACTCGACCTGGACCTCAGACGGAAAGCCCGCCGGCGGCGCGTCGGAAGTGGTGCGCGCGGCAAAATTCTATATTGCTGCGCAAGTCGAGACCGGCCATCTTTGCCCGATCACCATGACGCGTGCTTCGGTCGCCGCGCTGGCCGTGCAGCCGGACCTGCTAGCCAAGGTGATGCCAGTGCTGTCAACGCGCTCTTATGATCCAACATTTGCGCCATGGTGGACCAAGCGCGGCATGACGCTCGGCATGGGCATGACGGAGAAACAGGGCGGCACCGACGTACGTTCCAACATGACGCGCGCCGAGCGCGCGGCCGACGGCTATCGCATCACCGGCCACAAATGGTTCATGTCGGCGCCGATGTGCGATGCCTTCCTGGTGCTGGCGCAGGCCGAGGAAGGTCTCAGCTGCTTCCTGATGCCGCGCTTTGCGCCCGATAGCTCCGTCAATGCGATCCATTTCCAGCGCCTGAAGGAAAAACTCGGCAACCGCTCCAATGCGTCGAGCGAGGTGGAATTCCACGGCGCTTATGCCGAGCGGGTCGGCGAGGAAGGCAAGGGCATCCGCACCATCATCCAGATGGTGCAGCTGACGCGGCAGGATTGCGCGATCGCCTCTGCCGGCCTGATGCGGTCGGGGCTGGCGCATGCGCTAAATCATGCCCGGCATCGCAGCGTGTTCCAAAAGCATCTGGCCGACCAGCCGCTGATGCAGGCCGTGTTGTCGGACATGGCGCTGCATGTGGAGGCTTCGATCGCGCTGGTGATGCGGCTCTGCCGCGCCTTCGACCGCGCGCCCGACGATGCGGGTGAAGCGGCCTACATGCGCTTGCTGACGCCCGCCATCAAATACTGGGTCTGCAAGAGTGCGCCCGGTTTTCTGTACGAGGCGATGGAGTGCCTCGGCGGCAATGGCTATGTCGAGGAAGGCATTTTGGCGCGGCATTACCGGGAGAGCCCGGTCAATGCGATCTGGGAAGGCTCGGGCAATGTGATGTGCCTTGACGTCCTGCGGGCGCTGTCGCGCGAGCCGGATGCGGCGGTGGCCGTGCTGCAGCAGCTTGGCAGCGAGAGCAGGGGCCTGCCGGGCGCCGCGGAAGCCGTCGCTTTCATCGGCAAGGCATTTCGGCGTCCGGATGGCGAGCGCGTCGCGCGGGTTGCCGTCGAGAAACTTGCGTTGCTCGCGGCCGCCGCCGCACTCAACACGGTCGCGCCGCGCAGCGCCGAATTGTTCGCCGACACCCGGCTTGCCGGGAATCACGGCGGCATGTACGGCGCAACCGAACTGCCCAATGATGACGTCCGGCGGCTGCTCGAGCGGGCGTTGCCCGAAGGCTGATCGATGGACACCCTCGCATCCGGAAACCCGCCCGCGCTGGCGACCGCGCGCCCGCCAAAGGTCTGGAAATTCTGGGGCACCACGCTGTGGGGCCTTTTCATTTTTGGCGCGATGTTCGCCGGCCAGCTTGCGGTGTTCGGCTATTTCGTCCTGCAGAAGACCGGGCCGCTCGACCTTCCCGAGGCTGCCCTGATGGCCGCAAGCGGGGTGACCATCTCGCTGTCCGTCATGATGGGCGTGCCGGCGGTCGCCGCCGCCTGCTGGATTGCCATCAAGCCGACGCGGACGCCCTTTGCCGACTATCTGGCGCTGCGCTGGACCTCCTGGAAAAACGTCGCGATCGCCGTCGTCTCGCTGTTCGTGCTGGTGGCATGCTGGGACCTGCTGTCGCGCGCGCTGGGGCGCGAGATCACGCCGGGCTTCATGGGCGACGTGATGAAATCGGCGCAGGCCGATGGCGCGCTGTGGCTGCTGATAATCGCATTCTGTGTCGCGGCGCCCATATCGGAAGAGTTTTTCGCGCGCGGCTTCCTCTATCGCGGCTGGTCCGAGAGTTTTCTGCGGCCGGCAGGCGCGATCGTGCTGTCGTCGATCGCCTGGACCGTTCTGCACCTGCAGTATGACCTGTTCTTCCTCGGCGAGGTGTTTTCCATCGGCCTCTTGTTCGGCTATCTACGCCACCGCACCAGCTCGACCTGGCTGACCATCGTGCTGCATGGCCTGAATAATCTGGCGGCGACGCTGCAAACCATTTGGCTGACGGGCTGATCGTTGTATATGCTCGCGTGAATTCACGCAGAGATTGTTTCCAGTATCGATATGTCAAATCCCCCCAACGGCAATCCGCCGGTTACGGCAAGAGCGCGTACGCCCAGGACGTGGGACTTCATGGAGACGACGTTTGTCGCTCTCGTCGCCGAGGCTGTCTTTGCGCTGACAGGGGGACTTGGCGCGCTAATCATTCTTCTCGTAACGCTGGATGGTCGGCAGGTTAGTTATGAGCAAATTGACGAGCTAATGACGCAGGGACGCTGGTTTGGCGCGGCTTTGATCATCGGATGTCTACCGACGCTTGCCGTGCTGTGGATCGCAATCCGAAAGGCGGGCCGGATGTTCGCCGAATATCTTGCGTTGAACTGGCCAAGTACCAACGAATTGCTGCTCGCTTTTGCCGTTACCGGCGCGGTAATAGGGGCGCATACGATGTTCTGGCCATATCGGCCATCGGCACATTCGCTTCTCGTAGTCGGAGCGCCCGGGGGGTTGTTCGTCCTCTTGATCGGCGGCTGCCTCGCTGGTCCGATTGTGGAGGAGTTCGTCTTTCGAGGCTTCATGTTTCGCGGTTGGTCTGAGTCATTTCTCGGACCGATCGGAGCCATCGTTCTGACGTCGGCATTGTTTGGGATGTCCCACGCTCAGTATGATTGGCCTGATCGCTTCTGGCTTTTCCTGTTTGGGCTAGTACTTTGCACCTTTCGGTGGCGTACCAATTCAACGTGGCTGACCGTGGTAGTTCATTCAACAGCCAACATTTTTATATTCTTCGTCTTGGGCCAGTACGTCTAAGGCCCGGTCGTCACCAGCGCGATCACCATCGGCATCGTGATCGCCGCCAAAATCGTCTGCAGGGTGATGATCTGGGCCAGAAGCGGCGCATCGCCGCCCATTTGCCGCGCCATGACATAAGCGGATGAGGAGGTGGGCACGGCCGAGCAGACGGCCACGATCACGAGGCTCGAGCCCGATATGCCGAACCGCAGCGCCAGCGCGATACAAAACACCGGCATCAGGACCAGTTTCAGGAAAACCCCGATCGATGCCGCGAGGCTTGGGCGGAACAGGCCCTCGAGATGCAGGCCGGCGCCGGTGACGAGCAAGCCGATGCCGAGCGAGGAGCGGCCAAGCGCGTCCGCAACATCGTGCCAGATTTTCGGCAGCGGCAGATGCGTGACATTGACGGCAATGCCAATCGCGCAGGCCCAGATCAGCGGGTTTTGCACGACCGTCATCACGACAGTCCGAAGCGATGGCTTTTCCGGGGAGGCGTATTGCGCGAGCACCCAGACGCTGAGCACGTTAACCAGCGGGATGATGGCAACCATGGCGACGGATGCGAGCGCCAACCCGTTCGCGCCATAGAGATTGCTGGAGACCGCGAGCGCGACATAAGTCTGCCAACGCGTTGCGCCCTGGAAGATCGAGGTGAAGGCGGGGCCGTCGATGTTCCAGCGCGAGAAGAGCGGCCGCAGCGCGAGGCACAGCAGCGACATTGCGAGCGCCGAGAGCATCAGCGCGCCGCCGACGCCGGCAATCGGCACGTCGGACAGATCAGCTTTCACCAGTGTCTGGATCAGCAGCGTCGGAAACAGCACGAAATAGGTCAATCGCTCCAGCCCGTGCCACTGCGTGTCCAGCCGCATCAGGCTGCGCTTGAGGATGAAGCCGAGCACGATCAGCAAGAACACCGGCAGCAGCGCCGAGATCACGGCCGCCATGCCTAGGCGCCCCCACGCAGCGTCTTCAGCCGATCGAGCGCGCCCTGCAGGATGAAGATCGCGGCGTGCTCGTCGATCACCTCGGCGCGCTTGGCGCGGCTGACGTCCATGCCGATCAGCTCGCGCTCCACCGCCGAGGTCGAGAGCCGCTCGTCCCAGAGGCCGATCGGCAGCTCGGTGAGGGCGGCGAGATTGCGGGCAAAGGCGCGGGTCGACTGCGCCCGCGGGCCCTCGCTGCCGTCCATATTGATCGGCAGCCCGAGCACGAAGCCGGTGGCGTTGCGCTCGGCGGCGAGCGCGAGCAGGCGCGCCGCGTCGGCCTTGAAGGCCTTGCGCAAAATGGTTTCGACGCCAGTCGCCAGCCGCCGGTCCGGATCTGAGACGGCGACGCCAATAGTCTTGGTGCCGAGGTCGAGGCCAATAAGGGCACCGCGCGCGGGCCAGTGCGTGGCGGCTTCAACCAGCGGAAGGATGGGGGCGGGCATGGGCAGCGCATACCATGCGCGCCGCGGGACAGGCAAAGCTCTTGCTTCACCTCTCCCGGCGTCATTCCGGGGCTCGCGAAGCGAGAACCTGGAATCTCGAGATTCCGGGTTCGATGCTGCGCATCGCCCCGGAATGACGCAGGAGAAGTGACGCCGCCTCGATCCGGTTACCGGATCGCGACCGGGTTGATCATGCCCTGCACGCCGCCCTTGAAGCGCGGCGTCCCGAGCACGAACAGGAACTCATAGGCCTTGTCCTTGGCGAGTTCGGCCGTATCCATGTTCTCCAGGATGTAGGTGCCGCTCATTGGCAGCAGGATCTGGTGCACCTCGAATACATTTTTGGATTCGAAGGGCAGGACTTCGAGGCCCCAAGTGTCGGCGCCGATGGCGACGACGCCCTTGCCGACGAGGTATTTTGCACCTTCCACGCCAAGGCCGGGTTCGCCCGCGCTATAGCGCTTGTCGTCCTTGCCGATCAGGCCAACCCAGCCGGTATGGAAGATCACGACGTCGCCCTGGCGGATTTCGACGCCCTGCTTCTTGGCGACTTCCTCGATTTCCTTGACGTTGAAGGCGGTCCCTTCCTTGACCACGTCAGTGCCGAAATGGGCGGCCATGTCGAGCAACACGCCGCGCGCCACGATCGGCGGAATCTTCTCGATGCCGAATTTCTTCAAGCCGGTGGGATCGGCGAAGTCGGCAAGCTTGTTGCCGTTATAGTAGACGTGGTCGATACCGATATGGCCGAGCCCGTCGATCTGGCTGCCGACGCCTGCCCAGCCCTCGATGATGTCGTCGTTGTAGGTCGTCTTGGTCGGTCCGAGGCCGGAGTTGCCGGCCTGGCCGGGCTGCACGATGGTGACCTTGAAGCTGCGCGGCGGGTAGGCCGGAGTGCTGGAACCGACGGGGATGCCGAGCGCGTAGGTCTTGCCGGTCTTCACCAGCTGCGTTGCTTTGACGACAAGCTCGGGCGTCATGTAGTTCGCGGAGCCGATCTCGTCATTCGGCCCCCATTTCGATTTCGTCCAGTCTTGTGCGCCGGCGGCGCCGACCGATCCAAACAGGGCAACAGAACACCACAGTACGAGTGCAAAACGCATCGCAGTCCCTCCCGAATGTTGAGTTATGGTTGTTTGGTAGTGAGTATCTCATACTAACGTGGCAGAGAGCGAACGCTAGAAAATTTCGCACGCGGGCGTCGCGCATTCGCGTTTGCGAAGCGTGCGCTGCTTTGTTGCGGAAATGTGGCGAGCGAATTTCGCTGCGCGGAACGCCTCAGACGGCGATGGCTTCAGGCGGCGATGTCCTGGGCCTGCGTGTTCAGGCACGAGATGAAACCGCGCAGCGCGCTGTACTCGTGCGCCGCGCGGCGCGTGATGAACAGCGTCTCCACCCGCGAATGCCCCGCGCCGAGCGCGTGGATACTGACGCTGTCGTTGCGCCCCACCACGGCGCGCGGCAGCAGCGTGACGCCCATGCCGGCGGCAACGCAGCCGACCATGCCATCGAGCGTGCCGAGCTCGAAGCGCGTCGCCGACGGCCAGCCGAATTCGGTCAGGGTCTGCTCCAGGCGCTGGCGGTAGGTGCAGCCCGTGCGGAACACCAGCGCGGTCGGACCGGACTCCGGCGTCGCCGCGCGCAGCTCGGCAAGATTGTTGATGTGCCGCGCCGTGACCAGCACCAGCTCTTCGCGGAAGGCGACGGTCGAGGTGAGGTCGGCATGCTCGATCGGGCCGGCGACAAAGGCGCCGTCAAAGCTGCCGTCGAGCACGCCGGCGACGAGGTCGGCGGTTGTCGCCGTGCGCAGGCTGAGCCGCACGGCGGGAAAGCGGCGATGGAAATCGGCGAGCAAGGCGGGCAGGCGCACCGCGGCCGTTGTCTCCATCGAGCCGATCGCAAGCGGTCCCTTTGGCTCGCCATCGTCGCGTGCCGCCAGCACCGCCTCGCGCGACAACGCCGTCATCCGCTGGGCGTAGGGCAGCAGACGCCGGCCGGCGCCGGTCAAAGTCATGCCGCGGCTGTGCCGCTCGAAAAGGGCGGTGCCGATCTCGGCCTCCAGCGCCTTCACGCGTTGAGTCACGTTGGACTGCACGGTGTTGAGCTCTTCGGCGGCGCGGGTGATGCCGCCGGTGCGGGCGACGGCCGCGAAAGTCAGGAGGTCGGTCAGTTCCACCGCAAATCTCCGTTTCAATTTAGAGATGGCTGCATTCTGAAGTATTCATTTTTGCAGAATGGTAGTCCGACCTAAGCTCGTTGTCCAGACAAGGGAGGGATTCATGCCGATCGCCACGCCGCTGACTGCGCTTCTGGGCATCAAGCATCCGGTGCTGTCGGCGCCCATGGATGTGATTGCGGGCGCGCGCCTCACCATGGCGGTGAGCGAGGCCGGCGGATTCGGCATTCTCGGCGGCGGCTACGGCGATCGCGACTGGTTGACCGCGGAGACGGCGAAGCTGAAAGGATTTCAACATCCCTTTGGCATTGGCTTCATCACCTGGAGCTTTGCCAAGCGCCCGGAGCTGTTGGACATTGCACTCGCTGCAAACCCGCGCGCGATCATGCTGTCGTTCGGCGACCCCGCGCCCTTTGCGCCGCGGATCAGAAAAGCCGGTGCGGTGCTGATCTGCCAAGTGCAGAGCGAGGACATGGCGAAGCAGGCGCTCGATGCTGGCGCGGACATCCTGATCGCACAGGGCACGGAAGCCGGCGGCCACGGCGCCTCCCGCACCACCATCGATATTGTCCCCGCGATCATCGATCTTGCGGCCGGCCGTGTGCCTGTTGTCGCCGCCGGCGGCATCGCCGACGGGCGCGGACTTGCGGCCATGATGATGCTCGGCGCCTCTGGCGTGCTGATGGGCACGCGCTTCTATGCCAGCATCGAGTGCGGTGGAGCAGAGGAAGCCAAGCGGCGCATCTGCGCGGCCGATAGCGGCAACAGCGTGCGCGGCATCATCTTCGATCTTTCGCGCAACAATGTCTGGCCGGCGCCGTTCACCGGCCGCTGTCTGATCAACGATCACGCCCGGCGCTGGATGGGCCGTGAGGTGGAACTGCTGCAGCAAGTCAATGCGGTCGCCGCCGAATACGCGCTCGCGAAGAGCGCCGGAAATTTTGATGTCGCCGCCGTCATTGCCGGCGAGTCGGTCGGGCTGATCCATGATATCCCGCCGGCCGCCGTGATCGTCGAGCGCATTGTTACCGAAGCCGCACGGCTTCTGCTTGGACGACATAATTCAGTAACGCAGGTGTCTTTTCCTTCTCCTGGAAGTGAACCAACAGAGAGCAGCTACCATGTGGCCTGACCGCCGTTTCCTGGAACTCGTTAAGACCGAATTCCCGATCGTGCTGGCGCCGATGGCGGGCGTAATGGATGCCGAGCTCGTGATCGCAGCCGCGCAGGGCGGCGCGCTGGGCTCGCTGCCTTGCGCGCTGCTCACGGCGGAAAAGGCGCGCGAACAGATCAACATCATTCGCCAGCGCGTCGCTGCGCCCGTCAACATGAACTTCTTCTGCCACAAGCCGGTCGACGCCGATCCGAAGCGTGAAGCGGGGTGGAAGCAGCGGCTTGGTTCCTACTACAAGGAGCTTGGCGTCGATCCCGCGGCGCCGATCAACGCCGCCAACCGCGCGCCGTTTGACGAGGCGATGTGCGCCGTGGTCGAGGAGCTGAAGCCCGAAATCGTCAGCTTCCATTTCGGCCTGCCGCCGCCCGCGCTACTCAAGCGCGTCAAGGCGGCGGGCGCCATCGTCATGGCGTCTGCCACGATCGTGAAGGAAGCGATCTGGCTGGAAGAGAACGGCGCCGACGTCATCATCGCGCAAGGCGCGGAGGCCGGCGGCCATCGCGGCATGTTCCTCACCGAAAACATCGCCGAGCAGCCGGGTACCTTCGCGCTGGTGCCGCAGGTCGTCGATGCCGTAAAGGTGCCGGTCATCGCGGCTGGCGGTATTGCCGACGGCCGCGGCATCGCGGCGGCGTTTGCGCTCGGCGCTTCCGGCGTGCAGATCGGCACCGCCTATCTGCGCTGTCCGGAATCCAAGGTGATCGCGCCGGTTCGCGTCGCGCTGGCGCAGGCAACCGATGAGAGCACCGTCATCACCAATGTCATGACAGGACGGCCCGCGCGTGGCGTGGCCAATCGCGTGATGCGCGAGGTCGGCCCGATCTCGCCGGACGCCCCGGCGTTCCCACATGCCGCGACCGGGCTCGGCCCCCTGAAGGTTGCTGCCGAAAAGCTCGGCAAGGTCGATTTCACCAATCTTTGGGCAGGGCAGGCGGTGCGGATGGGCCGGGAAATGCCCGCGACTGAACTGACCCGGGCGCTGGCCGGCGGGGCGCTGGCCCGGATGAGCCAAATGGCCGGGTGAGGGACAGTTCCCCGTGGTTGCGGCGCAAAAGGCGCCTCTGCTATACGGCGGTCTCAATTCCCCCGTTTGAGGCCCTATATAATGTCCGTGGACGCCACGACCGTTCGCCGTATCGCGCATCTGGCGCGGATCGCGGTCACCGATGCTGAGGTTCCCCATCTGCAGGGCGAGCTGAATGCGATGCTGGCCTTTGTCGAGCAATTGTCGGAGGTCAATGTCGAGGGCGTCGAGCCGATGACCTCGGTGACGCCGATGGAGATGAAGAAGCGCGCCGACGTCGTCAATGACGGCGAGATCGCCGACGACATCGTGAAAAATGCGCCGGCGACGGAAGATCACTTCTTCCTGGTGCCGAAAGTAGTCGAGTAGCGGAGCGTTTTCGAGCGAAGTGGATTTCGGTTCGCGCAAAGAAAACGCGTCAGATTAAAGAGTGGCGGAAAACGATGTGTCTGCTTTGCGACGATGAGAAGGCCTACAAGGCCTATATGGATTTCCTGGATGCCATGGAGAAGCAGGGCAAACAGGCCGATCCCGACAAAGCGATCGACGCCGTGCTCGATGCGCTCGAGGCCAGCGAGTTGACGCGCCCGAAGCAGGACGACCCCGCCAACGACAAGACGCTCTCTCCGTTCTTCTGCAGCCCAATCAATAAATGACCGATTTGACTTCGATGACGATCGCGGAGGCCCGCGACGGCCTTGCGAAAAAGTCCTTTACCTCGCGCGAGCTGACGGACGCGCATCTCGCGGCGATAGAGGCTGCGCGCTCGCTCAACGCCTTTGTGCTGGAGACGCCGGACAAGGCGCGCGCGATGGCGCAGGCGGCGGACGCCAGGATCGCCAAAGGCGAGGGCGGTCCGCTCGCCGGCATTCCGCTCGGCATCAAGGATCTCTTCGCGACCAAGGACGTGCGCACCACCGCGTGCTCAAGGATCCTCGACAATTTTGTGCCCACCTACGAGTCCACCGTCACCTCGCAGCTGTGGCGCGACGGCGCGGTCATGCTGGGCAAACTCAACAATGACGAGTTCGCCATGGGCTCGTCGAACGAGACCTCGTGCTTCGGCCCGGTGGTCAATCCCTGGCGGCGCGAAGGCTCCAACACCTCGCTGGTGCCAGGTGGCTCGTCCGGCGGTTCGGCCTCTGCCGTGGCCGCGCTGCTCTGCATGGGCGCGACCGCGACCGACACCGGCGGCTCGATCCGCCAGCCCGCCGCCTTCACCGCCACCGTCGGCGTGAAGCCGACCTACGGCCGCTGCTCGCGCTGGGGCATCGTCGCGTTCGCTTCCTCGCTCGACCAGGCGGGCCCGATCGCGCGCACCAACCGCGATGCCGCGATCTTGCTGCGCTCGATGGCCGGCCACGACCCGAAGGACACGACCTCGGTCAATATCGAGGTGCCGGATTACGAGGCCGCGATCGGCAAATCCGTGAAGGGCATGAAAATCGGCATTCCCAGGGAATACCGCCTCGACGGCATGCCGGCCGAGATCGAAAAGCTCTGGACCGAAGGTGCGGCATGGCTGAAGGCGGCCGGCGTCGAGCTCGTCGAGGTGTCGCTGCCGCACACCAAATACGCGCTGCCGGCCTATTACATCGTCGCGCCCGCGGAAGCCTCCTCCAACCTTGCGCGCTATGACGGCGTGCGCTACGGCCTGCGCAAGCCCGGCCGCTCCATCATCGACCTGTACGAGAACACCCGCGCCAAAGGCTTTGGCGCGGAGGTGCGCCGCCGCGTCATGATCGGCACCTATGTGCTCTCGGCCGGCTACTACGACGCCTATTATCTGCGCGCGCAAAAGGTGCGCACGCTGATCAAGAGGGACTTTGAGGACTGTTTTGCCAAAGGCGTCACCGCGATCCTGACGCCAGCAACGCCGTCGGCGGCCTTCGGCGTCGGCGAGAAGGGCGGCGCCGATCCCGTCGAGATGTATCTCAACGACATCTTCACGGTGACCGTGAACATGGCGGGCCTGCCGGGCATTGCCATCCCGGCGGGCAAGGACTCGCAGGGCTTGCCGCTCGGCCTGCAGCTGATTGGCCGTCCCTTTGACGAGGAGACGCTGTTCTCACTCGGCGAAGTGATCGAGCAGGCCGCGGGCCATTTCACCGCGCCAAAATGGTGGTGAGCATGACGGATCTGAAGGCCAGCCTTTCGGATGCAGCTCCGCCGTCGTCGCTGAGCCCGCCGCTGGCCGCCTTGTGGTGGGCCGCCAAGGGCGATTGGGACGCCGCACACAGGATCGTCCAGGATGAATCGAGCCAGGACGCGGCCTGGGTGCATGCCTATCTGCACCGCGTCGAGGGCGATCTCGGCAACGCCGGTTACTGGTACCGCCAGGCGGGCCAGCCCGTGGCAAAGGATTCGCTGGAGGCCGAGTGGCAGCGGATCGTCGAGGCGCTGAGCGGACGGGAGTGATCATGGGCCGTCAGCTTGCGTTGATGGCGATGGAAGCGATTAGTTGATCCCGGCCAATTTCCTCAAATAGCGATCTTGAAGGCTTGAAGCATTCTGGCGATCGTAGGCTGCCAGCGCGAAGGCGGCGAGATCGAACGACCGATAGGTTTCGTGCAGGATCGTCGCGAGCTTGAGCAGCGCGGCGCCCGCAAGCCGGTCGAATTGCATGAAGTCGCGCACATAGACCGCATCACCCCAGAGGATCTGACTGAGCGTCGCATTGGGGTCGTTCCTGAAGACCAGCGGCTTGAACGTCCGCCCCGACTGCGACATCCGGTGGAGCGTAAAGCCCTTCGAGCGCAGATGAATATCGATCTCGCCGAACAGCGGGGTGTCCTTGTAGAGCTGCACGAATTGCACTTCGGTGTGAACGACCAGCGCGTTGTCCAGAATCCTCGCTGCGCCGTCGAACACCAGCAGTTCGGCGCCTTGAACATCGACCTTGAGGAAATCCGTGCCTTCCAGTTCGGGAATGTCGTCGAGCCGTTTGGTCTCGACGGCATGCTTTTTCTTCACCCGGACCAGCTCTTCCAGGTGCTGGAAATTTGCAAGCAGCGCCGTATTCGGCTCGAACAATGACGACGTCATGCTGAAATTGCATTCGTGGAACGTTCGCGCCGATCCGTCACCGATCGTATGCGGCAGGTAGTGATGTCCTGGCTTGGCCGAAGCCCGGAGCTTTTCCAGCTCTTCGGCGACCGGTTCGAACCCGTAAACGTCGCATTGCGTGGCGCTGGCGAGCGCGGAGTAGGGATCGGTGCCCTCGCCGAGGGTCATGGCCCCGACATCCACGATCTTCAGGCGAGAGATCGGTGGCAGGATCGATGCGATCCTGAAGAAGGGAGGCGGGGCGTTTTGCGCGTTGTTCATGAGACTGATCCGCGGAGGGTTACCCGGCTGTTCATTGTCTAGTCCGTCTGCAATCCAAGTCACCGCTGCGGGAGCGCATTGGATAGGATACCCTCGCTCCATGCTGCAGCATTGAGATGGCCGGGAGCCGAGGTCCGCAGCCGCGCCGGCACGTCGACCGCTTGGCCGGTACGCGCACGCTGCAGGGCCCACCTCCGCTCGATTTCGGTGGAGATGTGCTTCTGCTGCGCTAGCCAGCCCAGGTCGACGCCCGAGCTCCCGAAGCGCGACGAAAAGGTGCTGGTCAGTTCGAGTTGCTCCAGCGCGCCGAGCACAAACCATTCGACGACGTTGGCGCCGGGCGCGATCGTGTCGAAGCGCGGGTTGGCGGGCCAGAACGGCTCCATGATCTGACCGTTGCCGCGCTGGAGGATGTCCGCCATCAGCCGCAGCGCGTTGACGGCAACGCCGCGCCGGCCGGCCTCCCAGGCAATGCGGGCGAGCGTCGAGAACCGGGACAGCGAAGCCTGCGTTTGGCACAACGCGGTAAGCGCACCGCAGGCGGATGTCAGCGCAGCGACGCGCCCGGGCAGGGCAAGGTCGCTGGCGCGCCACGCGGCATAGCCGGCGAGCACATCGCGATAGGTCGGGTCTTTCACGTCGCCGCCATCCGGTAGCGCCGCAAAGATGGGCGCAAAGGGCTGCGCCTTGAGAAAAGCTGCCGCCCGCGCCTGCATGGCATCATCGATGGTGCATGGCGGGACGGCGTCGACCAAAAATCCCTCGCGTGCGAGCGATGCCGCCCGTTCGGGCCGCGCCGCGAACAAATTGAGCTCGTACGGATCGAGCGTCTCGCCGCTGGCGACCGGCACCAGCACCGGCGCGCCAGCGAGCAGGCGGTAGATGCCAAAACCGAGGTCGCGAAACGCCGCCGGAAGATTGTCGTTGGTCTTGGTGTCGGCCTTCACCTCGAACATGACGAGCGGGGCGTGCTTTGCGAAGAAGCGCTGGGCGCCCGCCAGGATCCGCTCCTCCTCGCCTTCGGCGTCGATCTTCATGAAGTCGATCACCTGCCAGCCTCGCGCCTCCTGCTCGGCATCGAGCGAACTGATCGCCACCCGCTCGCCGGGACCGGTTCCTTCCAGCGTGTTGAGCTCGCTGGAAGCGCCGAGCACGAGGGTGCCCTCGCGCGCCCGGTCCGACAGCGCCAGCGGCAGGAGATGCAGGTTGGCGGCGCCGTTCAACGCCTTGGATCGCGCCAGCAAGGCTCGCGGCTCGCTCGCCGGTTCATAGGCAAACACCTCGCCGGGCGCGACCAGCCGCGCCATCGGCAGGCTGTAGACGCCGAGATTGGCACCGATATCGATCGCGGTCATGCCGGGTTTCAGGAAGGCGGCGACGAACGCCGTTTCCTTCTCGAACCATCTCTCCTGCTCGAGGACGACATAGGTCGTGATCGAATCGAGCGAGGCCGGCACGGCGATTTGCGTGCCGTCGGCCATGCGCAGGATCAGTTCGGCCATCAAATCTCTCGCGGGCGGGGAAGACGGGCTCTCTTTTGCACGGATCGGCGCAACATTCACGTCCCCGTTATGGGAAATATCGGCAGTGACGGCCGGTTGCATCGCCACCCGCGGCGGCCTAATTTGCGGGTCAACCGGCAGGTTTCGATGCGTCGATGCCTCAAGCCGCACCATTCCTGACCACATCCCGAGCCGATCCCGAGCCGCCATGAACGTTGCTGCCATCCCCCACAAGCTGATCAAGGGCTCCACCGGCGACTGGGAAGTCGTGATCGGCATGGAGATCCATGCCCAAGTCACCTCGAGCTCAAAACTGTTTTCCGGCGCCTCGACCGCCTTCGGCGGCGATCCCAATAGTCACGTCTCGCTGGTCGATGCCGCCATGCCGGGGATGCTGCCCGTGATCAACGAGGAATGCGTCCGTCAGGCGGTGCGCACCGGGCTCGGGCTCAACGCCAGGATCAATCTGCGCTCGGTGTTCGACCGGAAAAACTATTTCTATCCGGACTCGCCGCAGGGCTACCAGATCAGCCAGTACAAATCGCCTGTTGTCGGCGAGGGCGAGGTGATCGTCGAGCTCGAGGGCGGCAGGACCGCCACCATCGGCATCGAGCGGCTGCATCTCGAGCAGGACGCCGCAAAATTGCTGCACGACCAGTCGCCGTCGATGTCCTTTGTCGATCTCAACCGCTGCGGCGTCGCGCTGATGGAGATTGTCTCAAAACCGGACATCCGCGATGCCGAGCAGGCCAAGGCCTATGTGACCAAGCTGCGTTCGATCCTGCGCTATCTCGGCACCTGCGACGGCGACATGGAGAAGGGCAGCCTGCGCGCCGACGTCAATGTCTCTGTGCGCAAGCCAGGCGGGCCGCTCGGCACCCGCTGCGAGATCAAGAATATGAACTCGATCAACTTCATTGGCCAGGCGATCGAGTACGAGGCGCGGCGCCAGATCGAGATCATCGAGGATGGCGGGCAGATCGAGCAGGAGACCCGCCTGTTCGATCCCAACAAGGGCGAGACGCGCTCGATGCGCAACAAGGAGGAGGCGCACGACTACCGTTACTTCCCCGATCCCGACCTGTTGCCGCTGGAATTCAGCCAGGCCTTTGTCGACGACTTGAAGGCGCATCTGCCGGAATTGCCGGACCAGAAGAAGGCGCGTTTCATCGCCGATTTCGCGCTGTCCGCCTATGACGCCGGCGTGCTGGTCGCCGAGCGCGAAAGCGCCGACTTCTACGAAGCCGTGCTCGCAACGCTCTCCGACAAGAAGCGCGACGGCAAGGTGGCGGCCAACTGGGTGATCAACGAGCTGTTCGGCCGTCTGAACAAGGAAGGCCGCGACATTGCCGGCTCGCCGGTGTCTGCCCAGCAATTGGGCGCGATCGTCGACCTGATCGGCGAGGGCACCATCTCCGGCAAGATCGCCAAGGACCTGTTCGAGATCGTCTGGCAGGAGGGCGGCGAGCCCCGCGCCATCGTCGAAGCGCGCGGCATGAAGCAGGTCACTGATCTGTCGGCGATCGAAAAGGTGGTCGACGAGATCATCGCGGCCAATCCGGACAAGGTGGCGCAGGCCAAGGCCAAGCCGCAGGCGCTTGGCTGGTTTGTCGGGCAGGTGATGAAGTCGTCCGGCGGCAAGGCGAACCCGCAAGCCGTCAACGATCTCCTGAAGTCCAAGCTCGGGCTCTGACGAAGCGCGCGACGGTGCGCTCTGCCGTCGCCTCGCCATCCTTGCATCGCCTTGCACATCGCCAAGCGTTCATCCGCGACACGCGCGCTGCCATCGCGTGTTGCGAATCGATCGGCGATGATTCGCAACAAGCGCGGCGTCGTCCGCGCGCCAGCGAGCGAACATGCCGCTGAGCACGAAAAATATTTTGCTTGCCAAAATTCAAGACTCGGAGTCCACGAACAGCGCCGTTAACTACGTTGCGCGACTCAGGCTGCTCTTCATCGCGCCAGGAATGCGTCGAGAGTGAATCAAAGAAAGCACTGCGGCACAGGCATTTCCTGCAATCTTGACAAATGCCGATGCAGACGGCGCAGGCATTTCTCGCACGTGATGCACCGACGTCGCTGCGTCTTCGCATGATGCGCGCGAAGCGCTCGCGCGCCGAGACGTCAACTCTTCCTTAAGGGGGACGCTGTTTTTTTTGCTTTCGTTGCTGTATTGCGATTGTTGTGCATCTCGATTCCCGAGCTGCACGCAGCAACTCGAAGCCATCTCACTAGATTAGGAGGGCAACATGGCCAAGAAAGCGAAGAAGGCGAAGGCGAAGAGCGCAGTGAAGAAGACTGCGAAGAAGACCCGCAAGGCGTCGAAGAAGTAACTCTCGCCTTGAGAGGATGCCGGCGTCCTTGATGCCGGCGCGTCACGAGGGCCTTCAGGCGGCAAGTTGGCGAACGCCACCTTCTCCCTAAAGCGCTCTGGTCGACGAAAGAGGGTGTCGGCGAGACATCAGGTCAACGGCCGGATCGGACTTCACCACCTGAGGGTCGGTACGGCAGAAGAAACGGTCTTTCTTCGTTCGGTGCGGGACGGTGTTTCGTTCCGCAGTTTCACCCGAGGCCCGATGGCCAAAGGGCTGAGATCTGGTCCTGACGTGTTCGCCGACGCCCTCGTTCAAGCCGCCGGGGATCGCCCCGGCTTTTTTATTGCCCGGCATCATTGGTTCGACCCCACCCGGCGACGGCAACGCCTTTGCGCGCCCATAGGCCGTCCAACGCTCGCTTGACCCGGCCCGGGGCCTGACACGTCCGCAAAGGGCCTTGCGGCAATGGTTATCGTTGTCCCAAACGCGACGGTAAACCGAATTTTGCGATGGCGAGGAAATGCCTGCGGTACAGGCACTTCTTTGATTTCTCGCGGAGCGGCCGGCCGCGCGCGTTTACAGGCCGTTCATCGCGAACCTTAAACCGGTCTTCAAAATTGCTCGTCCATAGTGGCCTCAACAAGCCGGCAACGGCGTTGGGGAAGCGTTTCACAGTTGGGACAGGGGCCGCACTCGGGGGAGACGCGGCCAACGACAATAAAGGGGAGACCAAACATGTTTCACGGAACATTGGATCTGGACGGCGCGGTGCCGGTCACGGAGACCGCGATCCAGGACGTGCTGTTCGAGCGCGGGCTTTACTGGGCAAGCGGCCGTTCCGGCGTCGTCAATCTCGTCGCCGCCCACAAATGGTTCAATCTCGCCGCGCTGAAGGGCCGCCCGGACGCGATCGCGCTCCGCCGCGAGGTCGCCGAGCAGATGAGCGAGAGCGAAATCGCCGCCGCGCTCAGCGAGGCGCGCACCTGGATGACGACGCACTAAGCGGACTGGTTCCCGACGGCCGCGGGGCACGCCTTGTCGCTCGGCAGGGCGTATGTTAGGCGGACGTCATGTCCAATCGTGACGACGCGCAAAGTCTGCAATTGGCGTTTTCGCTGCATCGAAGCGGCAAGTTTGCCGAAGCCGCGAAACTTTATCGCAAGGTCATAAAGCGAAATCCGCGGGAAGCGAATGCGCTGCATTCGCTCGGACTCATCGAAGCCGCCGCCGGCAACCTGGCGGAAGCTGCGCAACTGATGGCGCGCTCGGTATCGGTGCAGCCGAACAACGTCCAGTTCATCCAGAACCACGTCACCGTGCTGTGCCAGCTCGGGCAGTTCGCGACCGCGAGCGAGGCATGTCTGAAAGGTTTGGCGCTCGACGGTGCCAACACCTACCTGCTTTATGTGGCAGCGGGAGCGCTCTTCAAGCAGGAGCGTCTGGCGGAGGCGCTTTCAAGCTTCGACGAGCTGCTTCGGCGGGAACCAAACCACCTGGCCGCGCTGGCCGAGCGCAGCCTCCTGCTGGGAAGGCTGCAGCGGTTTGATGCGGCGCTCGCCGACGCTGCGAGGGCCGTTGCGGTCGGTCCTCAATATGCCGAGGCGCATCTCAACCAAGGTGTCATATTGGGGCAGCTCAAGCGCCCTGAGGAAGCGATCGCATCGTTCGAAACCGCGTTGAGGCTCAATCCGAACCTCACTTACGCCTGGCTCGGTCGCGGCAATGCCATGCTGGAGCTCAAGCGGCACGACGAGGCGCTTGCGGCGTTTGACCGGGTGTTGTCGATTGCGCCGGATTTTGCCGAGGCCTGGCTCGGTCGCGGCAATGCCCTGTTCGACCTCAAGCGCGGCGACGAAGCCCTTGCTGCCTACAGGCAAGCGCTGTCATTCAAGCCGACGTCGGCGGAGGCGTGGGCGCGTTGTGGCAATGTCCATGCCGAGCTCCGTCGAACCAGCGAGGCCTTGGCTGCTTACGAGAAGGCAATTGCACTCGATCCCGGCTATGCGGAAGCGCATCTTAACAGAGGCGTCGTGTACGCCCGGCTGGGACAACATGACGATGCAATCGGATGCTTTGAGAGGGCGCTGGAACTAAACCCTGGTCTTGCCAACGCCTGGCATGGCCGTGGCAACGCTCTGTACGAGCTCAAGCGTCTCGACGAGGCCCTTGCCGCCTTTGGCCGGGCTTTGTCGATTGCGTCGGATTTCGCTGAAGCCTGGCTTGGCCACGGCAACGTCTGCTTCGATCTCGGGCGCTTCGACGAGGCGGCTGCCGACTATGAAAGGGCGCTTGCCCTTGATGACAAGCTGGCGGAGGCCTGGCTCGGTCGCGGCAATATCCTCTTGAATCTCAGGCGGAGCGGCGAAGCCCTCGCGGCCTTCGACAAGGCGCTGTCGCTGAGGCCCCAATCCGCCGAGGCCTGGACCGGGCGCGGCAATGCCTGCACCGATCTCGGCCGCCACGGCGAGGCCTTCCAGTCCTACGATAACGCATTTTTGCGAAAGCCGGATCTGCTTGCGCTGGAGGGGGCGCGCCTTCATTCGAAGATGCGCATCTGCGACTGGGCCAACTTCGCGACCGAAAGCGACCATCTCCTCCAGTCCGTCAGGCTCGGCAAGGAAAATGCCGAGCCGTTTGTACTTCTCTCGATCGGTTCGACCGTGGAGGATCAACTCCAGTGTGCGCGGGCCTGGGTCCGAAAGCGTTATGCTCCGCGCAACGGACCGGTATGGCAGGGCAGGCGCGCCATCGGGGACAGGATTCACGTCGGCTACCTGTCGGCCGATTTTCGTCAGCATCCAGTGGCGCAGCTGATGGCCGGCGTCATCGAGTCCCATGATAGGTCGCGGTTCGATGTCATCGGTGTTTCGATCGGACCGGACGATGATTCAGACCTGCGCCGGCGCCTGGAGCGCTCGTTCAGCCATTTCGTCGATTGCGCGGCTCTCGGCGACGAAGCAGTCGCAAAAAAGGTAGGCGAGCTTGAGATCGATATTTTGGTCGATCTCAATGGCTTTACCCAGCGTGCCCGCACGTCGATCTTCGCCCGCCGGCCCGCGCCGCTGCAGGTCAACTATCTCGGCTATCCCGGCACGATGGGAGCCGATTACATCGATTACATCGTCGCCGATCCCGTGCTCATTCCCGAGCCCCATCGCCGGCACTATCAGGAGAAGGTCATCTGGCTGCCGCACAGCTATTTGCCGCATGATGCGGCGAGCCGCGCGATCTCCGAACGGCGTTTCGAGCGCGGTGAATTCGGCCTGCCTGAAAGCGGCTTCGTGTTCTGCTGCTTCAACAATGCCTACAAGCTCAATCCGCGGCTGTTCGCATCGCGCATGAAAATCCTGAACGCGGTGGAAGGCAGCGTGTTGTGGCTCTCGCGCGATAACGACACCGTCGTCGAGCATCTGTGCAAGGAAGCAGCCGCGGCGGGCGTCGATCCGGCGCGCCTGATCTTTGCCGACCGCATGCCGTCATCGTCAGAACATCTCGCGCGGCATCGCCTTGCCGATCTTTTCCTGGATACGCTGCCCTATAACGCGCACACGACTGCGAGCGACGCGCTCTGGACCGGCCTGCCGGTTCTCACGCAGCTCGGCGACACTTTCGCGGGAAGGGTGGCGGCAAGTCTGCTCACCGCGATCGGGCTTTCCGAATTGATCGCGCAGACCGAAGCGCAATTCGAACGCCTGGCCATCGAGCTTGCATCGGATCCCGGCCGGCTGGCCGCCGTTACCGCGAAACTTGCGCAGAACCGCTTCACGCAACCGCTGTTCGACACCTCTTTATATGCGCGCCATCTCGAGCAGGCATACGAGACGATGCTGCGCCGCCACCAGGACGGGCTGCCGCCCGATCACATCGATCTAAGGTATTGAAATAATTGGGATACCGGCCCGCCTTCGCGCGTACGCGCTTCGGCGCGGCAGCCTTCACTCGCTTCGCTTCGAAAGAGCACCGCTGGCTTGCCGAGCCGTGGCTCGCGAAGCGTGCGAAGGCTGGCGGAGACGGAGGGATTCGAACCCTCGATAGGCCTTTACAAGCCTATAACGGTTTAGCAAACCGCCGCCTTCAGCCACTCGGCCACGTCTCCGTTATGGGCCGATATGCCCGACGTCAGCGCGAGCCGCAAGCGACAGATATGAATACGTAATGAGGGCCGCCGAACCGCCTGGCCAGCGCGGCAAAAGCGTGTCCAAAATGCGACACTGGCGCCGAGGGCGGCCTTCGCGGAGCGATCCCGCTCACTTTATGTCGCTGATGCACGCTCGACGGCTCGATCGCGAGAGAGCAGACGCGTGTGACGGCGTGACGACGCCCTTCCTGGAATCGCTCGTGCGTCGGATTCGATTCTCCGGAATCGCTTGCGCTTCCGGTTCCACGACATTAGGCGATTCAAGTTATGCCTGCAAAATAAGGCTTTCTTGCATTCCTGTGCGAAAGAGGTCTGGTCGCTTCGATCCGGGCGTGCGCGCACATGAAATTTCGCAGGAGCGCGATTCTGCGCGACTGCGCGCGCGATTCCCGTGCGGTATCGACGCGCGGCGGGTCATTTTGGGTGAAAATACGGGGGCTGGCGGCGGCCTTCGCAGTGCGAGATTGGGCGAATGGAGCTTTTTCGAAAAAGCTATTTACAACAATTACTTACAGCGAAATTTTGCGACCCGTCGCGTGTTATTTGTGCAACACCCTTGCAAAAACGGGCTGAGACCGCCCGTTTGAGGCGGTTCCTTTGTTGCGTGTGCATTGGGCATCGGTAATTGTGATTGTGCGACGGAGGGGGGCATCCCAAGGTCGCCCCGTTTTAGGTGGTTCGCTTAAGTCCCTCGCGTTCAGCGGGTGTGTCCGAAGGCGCGAAGCGGCTAAGCGGTGAAGTAGGGACAAGGGAACCAACCTTAGGGTGTCTTCACCCAGCGGATCCGGAACCTTCCCTTTGGAGCAACTTGGAGGTTTAACATGAAGATGGTTAAGAGCCTTGTCCTCGGCTCAGCGGCGGGTCTCCTCGCCATGGGTGGGGCGCAGGCTGCTGATCTTCCCGTGAAGGCCAAAGCGGTCGAATACGTGAAGATCTGCTCCCTGTATGGTGCCGGATTCTTCTATATCCCGGGCACCGACACCTGCATCAAGCTGGGTGGTTATCTGCGCGTTGACACGACGTTCAACGGCAACATCTACGGCGGTCCGGCGTGGTCGGCCGATCTCGGTCAGCAGAACCGCTATCGCGACTACTTCGCCGCTCGTTCCCGTTTGGCGCTGACGGTTGATACCCGCACCGCCACGGAATACGGCGTGGTTCGCACCTTCGGTCAGGCTGACTTCCAGTTCTCGACCCAGGGCGCCGGCAGCGCAACAGTCAACCCCAACAACTTCACGGGTTCGCCGAGCGTCGGCACTTCGACCGGCCTGCTCAATGGTCCGGGCGAGGGCTACGTCGCGGTTGAAATGGCGTTCATCCAGTTCGCTGGCTTCACCTTCGGTAAGTCGGCTTCCGCTTACGCCACTCCGTGGCATGGCTATCCGGGCAACAACAACTCGTTCCTGATGGGTGGTCATGACACCGTCACCGGCGTCAACAACATCCAGTACACCGCGCAGTTCGGCAATGGCGTGTCGGCCACCATCGGTCTCGATGATCCGGTCGTGTTCTATCGCACCGCCGTGCTCAATCTCGGACCGAGCGGCGTTGGTGTCGGTGGTCCCACCACGCTCAACGGCGTGGGCGTTGGCCCGAACGTTTATGCCGGTGTGCACGCTCCGGATATCGTCGGCAACATTCGCGTCGACCAGGCCTGGGGTCTGTTCCAGATTTCGGCTGCCGCGCATGAAGTCAGCGGTTCCTACAACATCCTGAACACTGCGACCGGTGCTGCGGGTGCGGTTGGCGTTGCTGGCGGTGCTCCGACCACGTTGTCGGAGATCTCCGGTCACCCCGATAGCAAGTGGGGCGGTTCGGTGATGGCTGCGTTGCAGATCAAGAATATCCCGACCGGACCCGGCGACGACTTCAAGATCGACGCGTCCTACGCTGTGGGTCACACCAAGCAGGTGATCTCGACCTCTTCGGCTTCGCCGAGCTTCGCGATGTTCTCGGGCACGGGCGTTGCCGGTGCTTACCAGAGCGTTGGCTTGGGCGTGACGACGGATGCGGTCTTCCTGCCGGTCGGCTCGGGCGGCGATGGCCAGCTCAAGTTGACCAAGGCTTGGGGTGTCCGCGGTGCGTTCAACCACAACTGGGATCCCTACTGGTCGACCAGCTTGTGGGGCAGCTACGCCTCGGTCCGTTACGATGGCGTCGTGGGTGATCTGTCGACCGCCAAGGGTGCATACTGCGCAGCCTTCGCGTTCAACCACGCCGGCCAGGGTGTGACCTATACCTGCGATCCGAACTACAACGTCGCGCAGGTCGGTGTCGTCACCCGCTGGACTCCGGTCAAGAACCTGACCTTCTCCGCCGAGGTGGGCGCGTTCTTCCTCGATCAGAAGATGGGCAACGGCCCGGGTCTGGCGACCTCGACTTCGGTGTTCTCACCGGGCGCTCCGAAGCCGTCCACGACCTACGAGTTCAAGGACCAGAGCACTGTGTTCCTGAACGTTCGCGCTCAGCGTAACTTCTGATCCCGAAAGACTTGAAACACGAGGAGAACCCCCGGCAGGCAAGTGCCGGGGGTTTTTCATTTGGCGAATGGTGAATGGGCGCGGCGATAGGGAAGATTGGCGGAGCGGGGGGCCACTCGCCATTCGCTATTCACCACTCGCTCTCGAGCTATTCCGTGCTGGTACCGCGGCGCAGGTCGGCCTCGATCTGCAGCCGCGTGCCGCCACCGAAGCGGGCGCGGTAGACCTGCAGGTTCTCCATGATCCGCTGCACATAGTTGCGCGTCTCGGAGAAGGGAATCAGCTCGACCCAGTCGACCGCGTCGACCTTGGGATCGCGCGGATCGCCGTAGCGCTCGATCCACTTCTTCACGCTGCCGCGGCCGGCATTGTAGGCCGCAAAGGTCATGATGTAGGAGCCGCGGTAGTCCTCGAGCAGGCCGCCGAGCTCGGCCGCGCCGAGGGTGGCGTTGTAGGCTGAATCGCTCTTCAGCCGGGCGAGGTCGTAGGTTGCGCCGTGGCGCTTGCAGACATAGCGCGCCGCATCCGGCGTCACCTGCATCAGCCCGTAGGCCTGGGCCGGCGAAACCACCGTCGGGTTGAAGGCGCTTTCCTGGCGGGCGATGGCGTAGACGATGCTGCGCTCGACCTCGGGGCCGATCTGCTTGAACGCGGGAATCCCGTTCACCGGATAGGCATAGAAATCAAACGGCAGTCCGCGATTGAGCGCGGCCTTGCCCATCAGCAGCATGCCGCGGGCATCGCCATGGCGCGCGGCGATTTCGCCTAAGCCCACCAGCGCCTCGGGATCGCCATTCTCGCCCATGTCGGCGAGCAGCGGGATCGCGAGCTCGCCCTCGTCGAGCTCGTAGAGCAATTGCGCCGCCCGCACGATCTCCAGCCGCTCCGGGCTGCGGCCGCGGGCGGAGGGCGCGCCGTTCAGCTCGATCTGCGGCAGGCCAAGCTTGGCCCGCGCGAGCTGGCCGTAATAGCTGGTCGATTGCTCGGCAGCACGGGTATAGGCGGCGCGCGCCTCCTGGGCGCGGCCGGCGGCCTCTGCGGCGCGGCCCTGCCAGTAGCCGGCACGCGCCAGCGTGGTCGGATTGACGCTGCCGACGCCGATCCGCGCGAAATGCCGTGCGGCCAGGTCGGCATCATTGAGGAAGCGCAGCGCGATCCAGCCGGCAGTGAATTCCTGCTCGGTCTTGTAGATGTCCTTCGACGGCAGCGCCGCATCGCGCGCGATCAGATAGGCGGTGCGGAACTCGTTGGTGTCGATCATCTTGCGCGCCAGCAGCCGCCGCTCGATCCACCATTCGTCCAGATTGTGCAGGCGCGCCGGGTCCTTCGGCGCGCTCATCATCAATTGCGCAGCCTCCGCGAATTTCTCGTCGCGGCGAAGCAGCTGGATCTTGGCGAACAGATAGGCCGGATCGGAATGTAGTTCGCGCGGTACCGCATCCAGCAGGGCGTTCAGGTTGCCGCCCTTGTGGTTGGCGGCAACGCGCGCCTTGGCGAGCGCGAGATGACCGGAACCGAGCCGCTTGGCGGCGCGCAAGCCGGCCGCCTCGTTCTCGGTGCCGTAGAGCAGGGTGTCCATCCGCGCCTTGTGGTCACCGGCAGTCAGGAACGCGCCGAACATGTCGAGCACGCTGCTCTCGGTTTCCTCCGACATCGGATCGTTGCGCCAGGCTTCGCGCACCAGCCTTTCGGCATTGCCGCGGTCGCCACGGGCGATCATCGCTTTCGCCAGCGCCAGTCGGCCTTTCGCCGAGATTGGCGATTCGTTTTCGAACCACGACCAGACCACGGCGTCATCGCGCCTGTCGTCCCACAGCGCCGCCTCGAGGCGCCGGCGCAGGAAGGTCTGCGACGGCCAGCTCGGATTGGCCGACAGGAAGGCGCGATAACGCTCGACGGTGACGTTGTTGTTGTCGCTGCGCAGGATCAGCCACTCGCCAGCCTTGCGCGCCACCGGATCGGAGATCGTCGACAGGGTCTGGCTCGCGTCATCCGGCTTGCGCTTGCGCAAGAGCTCGATGACGTTTTCCAACGCGTCCTTGTCGGCTTGCGAGGTGGTCGAGGTCGCCGCGACTGCGGCAGGCGTCACCGGCTTGCGTGCCGACATCGCCGGCGGACGCGGCGGCGGTCCCAACGGCGCCGCGGCCGGCGCATGGGCGAGTTGAAGGGGACCGGCTCCAGCCATCTTCGTGTTCTTGTCCGCGCTCTTGGGTGTTGCCGGCGCAATGGCCGCGGTCGTCGCCGGCACGACATTGCGCGCGATCGGCCTCGGTTTTGGCAGCGGCACCTTCGGCGCGGCTTCAGCCGGAATCGAGAGCGTCGCGGCCAGCACGAGGCACGTCACCAAAGCAGTGGATCGCAACGCTGCTGCGCGCACGGTTCGTGTCACGGCGTTCCTTCGCGGCGAATCGTTCAAGGCTGGACCTGCCCCAGTCCTATTCGATTGAATATGTGGACAAAATACTAACAGACCCCTGTGAGGCCCGCGCTATGTGCGCCCATACCGCGGCAAAATAGCGGCCAACTGCGATGGAACAGGTCCGCTACGGCCCTTTCGCCGCGTCGTCAGACCCGATATGAATTGCCTTTCGTTCACCTGCCGCGCGCAAGTTTCGGAGGAAGTCCATGGCAGCCAAGACAAAATTCAAGGGCTCGTTCACCGCTCTGGTCACGCCCTTCAAGAATGGCTCGCTCGATGAGGCCGCGTTCCGCTCGCTGGTGAACTGGCAGATTTCCGAGGGCACCCACGGCCTGGTGCCGGTCGGCACCACCGGCGAGAGCCCGACCTTGAGCCATGACGAGCACAAGCGCGTGGTCGAATGGTGCATCGAGGAGGCCAAGGGCCGCGTGCCCGTCATCGCCGGCGCCGGCTCCAACTCCACCAAGGAAGCGATCGAGCTGTCGCAGCATGCCGAGAAGGCGGGCGCCAACGCCGTGCTGATCGTCACGCCCTATTACAACAAGCCCACGCAAGAGGGCATGTACCAGCACTTCAAGGCCATCAACGACGCCATCAACATCCCGATCATCATCTACAACATCCCGCCGCGCTCGGTGATCGACATGTCCGTCGACACCATGAAGCGCCTGTTCGAGCTGAAGAACATCGCCGGCGTCAAGGACGCCACCGCCAGCATGGTGCGGGTGTCGCAGCAGCGTGCCGCGATGGGCGAGGATTTCAACCAGCTCTCCGGCGAGGATGCGACCGTGATCGGCTACATGGCTCATGGCGGCCATGGCTGCATCTCGGTCACGTCGAACGTCGCGCCGCGGCTGTGCTCGGAATTCCACACCGCCTGGCAGAAGGGCGATCTCGCAGCCGCGCTGAAGATTCACGACAAGCTGATGCCGCTGCACACCAACCTGTTCATGGAAACCAGCCCCGCGCCGATCAAATACGCGATGTCGCTGCTCGGCAAGATGGACGAGCGGCTGCGCCTGCCGATGGTGCCGGTACAGGAACCGACCCGCATCGCCGTGCGTAATGCGATGGTGCATGCCGGCCTGATCAACTAATCCGCCGCACGCCGCTGCCGACCAGCCCGACGTCGCGGGGAGAATTTTGCCATGCTGAAGGAATTCAAGGAATTCGCGATGAAGGGCAATGTCGTCGACCTCGCGGTCGGCGTCATCATCGGTGCGGCCTTCGGCGCCATCGTCAATTCGCTGGTCGGCGACGTCATCATGCCCGTCATCGGCGCCGTCACCGGCGGGCTCGATTTCTCCAATTACTTCACTCCGCTCGCCAAATCGGTCACGGCCAGCAACCTCGCGGACGCCAAGAAGCAGGGTGCGGTGCTGGCCTGGGGCAATTTCCTGACGCTGACCCTCAACTTCCTGATCGTCGCCTTCGTGCTGTTCATCGTGATCCGCGCCATGAACCAGTTCAAGCGCAGGGAAGAAGCAGCGCCCGCGCCGCCGAAGCCCAGCCGCGAGGTCGAACTGCTGACCGAGATCCGCGATCTCCTCAAGAAGAGCTAACGTGGCCGAGAAAAACGAGCGTCCGATCAAGGTCGTCGCCGAGAATCGCAAGGCGCGGTTCAACTATGCGATCGAGGACACGATCGAGGCCGGCCTTGCGCTGACCGGCACCGAGGTGAAGTCGATCCGCAGCGGCAAGAGCACGATCGCGGAGTCCTATGCCGATTCCAAGGACGGCGAGCTCTGGCTGATCAACGCCAATATTCCGGAATATCTGCAGGGCAACCGCTTCAACCACGAGCCGAAGCGGCCGCGAAAATTGCTGCTGCATCGCAAGCAGATCAACAAGCTGATGGGCGCAGTCGACCGCGAGGGCATGACGCTGATCCCGCTAAAACTCTATTTCAACGAGCGCGGACGCGCGAAGCTGTTGCTCGCCATCGCCAAGGGCAAGAAGCTGCACGACAAGCGCGAGACCGAAAAGAAGCGCGACTGGAGCCGCGAGAAGGGCCGACTGATGCGGGCGCGGGGTTAAAGGGTGATTGGCGAATAGCGAATGGCGAATAGGGCAAGGACGCGATCGGTTCGGCACCATTTGCTACTCGCTATTCGCCATTCGCCGCTTCGAAGGAGAAGAAAATGGCTCAATCCAACTTGCTGGAAGTCGACTGGAGCAAGATCCCGGCGCCGACGGACGACGGCGGCGCGGCGCATTTGAAGGGCATGAAAATCCCCTCGGTCAGCCTGCACGCGACCGACGACACCGCCGTCGATCTGTCGCAGCTTGCGGGCCGCAGCGTCGTGTTCGCCTATCCCCGCACCGGCGAGCCGGGCAAGGTCGGCCTGGTCGACGACTGGGACATGATCCCGGGGGCGCGCGGCTGCACGCCGCAGACCTGCTCGTTCCGCGATCTGTTTGCCGAGCTGAAAGCGGCCGGCGTCAGCCAGGTGTTCGGCCTGTCGACGCAGAGCAATGATTATCAGGCCGAGATGGCCGCGCGGCTGCATTTGCCGTTCCCGGTGCTGTCGGACGAGCAGCTGAAACTCGCCGAGGCGCTGCAGCTGCCGACCATGGAGGTGGCCGGTCTGACCCTGATCAAGCGGCTGGCGCTGATCGTCGACGACGGCCGCATCACCCACGTGTTCTATCCGGTGTTTCCGCCGGACCGGAACGCCGGTGACGTGCTGGCGTGGCTGAAGGAAAATCCGCGCTAGCCCAAATCGCTGCGCACCTGCGCGAAGACATCGCGGAACATCTTTGGCGTCAGCACGCCCGTGTTCGTGTTGTAGCGCGAGCAGTGATAGCTGTCGTACAGGCGGATGTGGCCGGCCTTATGCACGGCACCGTGCGCAAAGGGCGCGGCGGTAGCCTTCACCCCCAGCGCCTTGAGCGTCGAATCATGGGCGATCCGCCCGAGCGGCACGATGGCCGCCAGTTTTGGCATCGTCGCCATGGTCGCGGCCAGGAAGGTGCGGCAGGTGTTGATCTCGGCCGGCAGCGGCTTGTTCTGCGGCGGCACGCAACGCACGGCATTGCTGATGCGGCAGTCTACCAAAATGAGCCCGTCGTCCGGCCGTGCCTGGTAGACACCGCTGGCAAAGCCGAAATCGAGCAGCGTTGAATAGAGGAGGTCCCCGGCATAATCGCCGGTGAAGGGCCGCCCGGTGCGGTTGGCGCCCTGCAGCCCGGGCGCCAGGCCGACAATCAGCACGCGCGCATTCGGATCGCCGAACGAAGCGACCGGCGCGTTATGCCAGGCTGGCTCGCGGGCACGCGCTTCCTCACGGAATTCGGCCAGCCGCGGGCAAAGCGGACAGTTGCGGTCGGGTTCGATCTGGGAAGGACCTGATCTAGTCGTCGAAATCGTCGTCACCGGCGGCACGCGGCGCCATGGTGGTGGCGCGCTGCAGGAACTGCGGCGCGTGGTGGCGCTCGCCGCCACGTTCGCCGCGCTCGCGCGGGGCGGGGCGCTCGGACGGATCGCGGCCGAGTTTGGACTGCAGCTCCACGAGGTCGGTGAAGACGTCGGCCTGGCGGCGCAGCTCGTCGGCGATCATCGGCGGCTGGCTGGCGATGGTGGAGATGACGGTCACTCGGACGCCGCGGCGCTGCACCGCTTCCACCAGCGAGCGGAAATCGCCGTCGCCGGAAAACAGCACCATCTGGTCGATGTGCTCGGCGAGCTCCATGGCGTCGACCGCGAGCTCGATGTCCATATTGCCCTTGACCTTGCGGCGGCCGGAGGCGTCGATGAATTCCTTGGTCGCCTTGGTGACGACGGTGTAGCCGTTGTAGTCGAGCCAGTCGATCAGCGGACGGATCGAGGAGTACTCCTGATCCTCGATGATGGCGGTGTAATAGAACGCCCGCAGCAGCGTACCGCGGCCCTGGAATTCCTTGAGCAGGCGCTTGTAGTCGATGTCGAAGCCGAGCGTCTTCGCCGTGGCGTACAGGTTGGCGCCATCAATGAAGAGCGCGATCTTGTTGGAAACTGGTGTCGACATCTAAATCCTTCTCACCTCGTAGTTGTTAACGGTTTTTCGCGCAGCTGCAAAGAGCCGCGTGAGCAGTTTTCTCAACTTGCTGCCTAAAGTTCGGTGAATTCATCCCCCCGACAGTCACCACCGCAAATGTGGTGCGGCGAGGGCGAACACCCTATACTTTTGACGCTGCAATGTAATGTGCAACTTGTCCTGGACGGCCCCTGGCCTGTCTCGCGGACGCTCCGGCCTTTTCGGCCCCGCTTGGGGGTAGCAGAGGCGGCCGGTAACGCCAAATCACAATTTGGCCTTGCGTATTCCTGCGGGCGACTATAACTACCCCGAACAATCAGCAATTTAGGCCCCATTTAACGGAGCGACAGCAGATGGCGCGCGTCACCGTGGAAGACTGCATTGACAAGGTGGATAACCGGTTCGACCTGGTTCTGCTCGCCGCGCATCGCGCGCGCATGATCTCGTCCGGCTCGCAGCTGACGGTCGATCGGGACAACGACAAGAACCCGGTGGTGTCGCTGCGCGAAATCGCGGAATCCTCGATTTCACCCGAAGATTTGAAGGAAGAGCTGGTTCATTCCCTGCAGAAATTCGTCGAGGTCGACGAGCCCGAGCCCGACACCGTGCCGCTGATCGGCTCTGCCGGCGCCAGCGTCGATGCCGACGACACCGAGGTCGCGATGGAGCGCATGACCGAAGAGGAGCTGCTCAAGGGCCTCGAGGGCCTGGCGCCCCCGGAGGAGCAGCCGGAAGAAGACGAGTAACCGTACCGTTGCACCGCAAATTGACCAAAAGGCCCGGACAAATGTTCGGGCCTTTGCTTTTGTTGACATTTTTTTGGTTAGGATGCGTTCTTTACACGGCGGTCGCGTCCACTATGCCCGGTCGGGTGCATTCGGGCGCGAGCGCCGCGTGACGGTATGCAGCGGGCGTGTGGTCCGCATTGGCAGCGGCGAATCGAGCGGCGAATCGACATGGCGTTTTGGCGTCGCAACTCACGGCAGATGCAGGCCGCGACCGAGCAGGTCGCGGTAGCGCCAACGACCGCGCCCGCCCGTCCGGGTAAGCCGCGCGCCGGCATCATGCGGCAATATGACTTGGTTGAGAAGGTCCGTTCCTACAACCCGGACACCAACGAGGATTTGCTCAACCGCGCCTATGTCTACGCCATGAAGGCCCATGGCGCGCAGACCCGCGCCTCCGGCGATCCCTATTTCTCCCATCCGCTCGAGGTCGCGGCGATTCTCACCGGGTTGAAGCTCGATGACGCCACCATCGTCGCCGCGCTGCTGCACGACACCATCGAGGACACCGAGGCGACACGGGCCGAGATCGACCAGATTTTTGGCCACGAGATCGGCGCCCTGGTCGAGGGTCTGACAAAGCTGAAACGGCTGGAGCTGGTCTCGCGCGAGGCCAAGCAGGCGGAGAATCTGCGCAAGCTGCTGCTGGCGATTGCCGACGACGTCCGCGTGCTCCTGATCAAGCTCGCCGACCGCCTGCACAACATGCGCACGCTGGAATTCGTCGCCCCGGCCTCGCGCCGCCGCATCGCGGAGGAAACGCTCGACATCTATGCGCCGCTCGCGGGGCGCATGGGCATGCAGGAAATGCGCGAGGAGCTGGAGGACCTTTCCTTCCGTACGCTCGATCCGGAAGCCTATGCGGTGGTCAAGCAGCGCCTGGACGCGCTCGCCGAGAAGAACCGCAACCTGATCGGCGAGATCGAGAGCCAGCTGCAGAAGAATTTGCAGAAGAACGGCGTCGTCGCCCATGTCTACGGCCGGCGCAAGAAGCCGTTTTCGATCTGGACCAAGATGGAGCGCAAGTCGGTCGGCTTCGAGCAGCTCTCCGACATCTTCGGCTTCCGCATTGTGCTCGATACGGTCGAGGCCTGCTACCGCGCGCTCGGCGTCGTCCACACCACCTGGCCGGTGGTGCCGGGCCGCTTCAAGGACTACATCTCGACGCCGAAGCAGAACGATTATCGCTCGATCCACACCACCGTGATCGGTCCCGGCAACCAGCGTGTCGAGCTGCAGATCCGCACCGAGGAGATGGACCAGATCGCCGAATTCGGCATCGCCGCGCATGCGTTCTACAAGGACGGATTCGGCTCGCCGACTGAATACCTCAAGCGCGAATCCAACGCCTTTGCCTGGCTGCGCCACACCGTCGGCATCCTTTCGGAAAGCGCCAACCCGGAAGAGTTTCTCGAGCACACCAAGCTCGAGCTGTTCCACGACCAGGTATTTTGTTTTACGCCGCGTGGAAAACTGATCGCGTTGCCGCGCCATGCCAATGTGATCGACTTCGCCTATGCCGTGCACACCGACATCGGCAACAGCGCGGTCGGTTGCAAGATCAACGGCAAGTTCGCGCCGTTGTCCTCGGAACTCGCCAATGGCGACGAGGTCGAGATCCTCACCTCGGATGCGCAATCGGCGCCGCCGTCGGCCTGGGAAACGCTGGCGGTGACCGGCCGGGCGCGCGCCGCGATCCGCCGCGCCACCCGCACCGCGGTGCGCGATCAATATGCCGGGCTCGGCCGGCGCATCATCGAGCGCCTGTTTGCCCGCGCCAAGATCGACTATGCCGACGACAAGCTGAAGGGCGCCCTCCCACGGCTGGCGCGAACGTCGATCGAGGACGTCATGGCCTCGGTCGGCCGCGGCGAACTGAAGGCCTCCGATGTCGCCCGCGCGATGTATCCCGACTACAAGGAAGAGCGCATCGCGCGCTATGGCCTGCAGAAAGGGCCCGCCGACAAGGTGAAGGCGGCGGCGCCGCACCATCCCGCGCGCTCTACCGCGGTGATCCCGGTCGGCGGCACCGGCAAGGCCGATTTGCCGATCAAATTCGCGCCCAATGGCGGCGCGGTGCCGGGCGACCGCATCGTCGGCATCATTACCCCGGGCGAGGGCATCACGATCTATCCGATCCAGGCGCCGGCGCTGAAGGATTTTGAGGACGAGCCGGAGCGCTGGCTCGACGTGCGCTGGGACATCGACGAGACCACGCCGCAGCGTTTCCCGGCGCGCATCCGCGTCGACAACGTCAACGAGCCGGGCAGCCTCGCCCAGGTCGCCACCGTGATTGCCGAGCACGACGGCAATATCGACAACATCAGCATGTCGCGCCGCTCGCCGGATTTCACCGAGCTCACCATCGACCTCGAGGTCTATGACCTCAAGCATCTCAGTGCAATTATCGCGCAACTCCGTGCAAAGGCGGTTGTCGCGCGCTGCGAGCGCGTCAACGGGTAGCTTTTTTTGCGCATGGTAGACCCTCATGGTGAGGAGGCGCTCTTGCGCCGTCTCCGGACAATGCTACGCATTGCCTGGTGAAACCATGAGGGCCACATAGGGGCCTGCATCCTTCGAGACGCGGCGAAGACGCCGTTCCTCAGGATGAGGATTGTCTGCTGAACTAATCTGTGAGCCACGCAATGCCCAAGCCCCCGCCGCTGCGCCTTGGCGTCAATGTCGATCACGTCGCGACCCTCCGCAATGCGCGTGGGGGACTGCGCCCCGATCCGGTGCGCGCCGCGCTGGCCGCGATCGAGGCCGGCGCCGACGGCATCACCGCGCATCTGCGCGAAGACCGCCGCCATATCCGCGATGAGGATATGACGCGGCTGAAGGCGGAGATTTCAAAGCCGCTGAATTTCGAGATGGCGGCGACCGCTGACATGCTGCGCATCTCGCTTGCGACCAAACCGCACGCGGTGTGCCTGGTGCCGGAGCGGCGCGAGGAGCTCACCACCGAAGGCGGGCTCGATGTCGCCGGCCAGCACAACGTGCTGCAACCCTTCGTCGCCAAACTCAACGATGCCGGCATCCGCGTTTCGCTGTTCATCGCCGCCGACCCGCGCCAGATCGAGATGGCCGCGCAACTGCGCGCGCCGGTGATCGAAATCCACACCGGCGCCTGGTGCGACGCCGTCGTCGACGGCCACGCCGCCAAAGCTGAAGCCGAGTGGCAGCGCATCAAGGCAGGCGCGAAACTGGCGCGCGCCGCCGGACTGGAGGTGCATGCCGGCCACGGGCTCGATTATGCAACTGCCGAGACCATCGCTGCGCTGGGCGAGATCGTCGAGCTCAACATCGGCTACTACATGATTGGCGAAGCGATCTTCGTCGGCATCGGCGAGACCGTCCGGCAGATGCGCGCGGCGATGGCGCGCGGGCGGCAGAAGGCGGAAAGCGCAACATGATCATCGGCATCGGGTCCGACATGATCGACATCACCCGCGTCGCCAAGGTGATCGAGCGCCATGGCGAGCGCTTTCTCGACCGCATCTTCACCGACGTCGAGCGGGCCAAGGCCGAACGGCGCGCCAAGAGCGAGAAGATGGTGGTTGCCACCTACGCCAAACGCTTTGCCGCGAAGGAGGCCTGCTCCAAGGCGCTGGGAACCGGGATTCGCCGCGGGGTGTGGTGGAAGGACATGGGGGTGGTGAACCTGCCCGGGGGGCGTCCGACCATGCAGCTGACCGGGGGCGCGCTGGCGCGCCTGCAGGCCCTGACGCCGCAAGGACTTGAGGCCCGGATCGACCTCTCGATCACCGACGACTGGCCGCTCGCGCAGGCCTTCGTCATAATTTCGGCGGTCGCTCCCGGCAAATCCTGACGGCAACGCAGCCGAGTCGGGTCAAAACTAAAAAATCATCTATATATCAATGATTTACGAAGTTTTGTGGCCGGTCTTGATTGCGCCCCTGCGAACAACCGTCTAAAACGCCGCAGGCAAGCCAAGTCGGGAGACACGGGTTTACGGTTCGCGCCGGAATTCGTTCTCAACAACAGAAATTGAGAGCATTTCTTCGGGCGGGACGGACAACCGATTCGCCCAAGGAAAATGTTCTGCCACCGCGCGCGAGCGGGAAATTGGGAAAGCAATGAGCGTGACGTCAGGGACCAAACAAGAGAGCGGATTTGGCGAAACCGTCCGCGTCGTCATCCATGCCCTCTTGATCGCGCTGGTGATCCGCACCTTCCTGTTCCAGCCCTTCAACATCCCCTCGGGATCGATGAAGGCGACGCTGCTGGTCGGCGACTATCTGTTCGTTTCGAAATATTCCTACGGCTACAGCCATTACTCGATTCCGCTGTCGCCGCCTTTGTTCTCCGGCCGCATCTTCGGCTCCGAGCCGTCGCGCGGCGACATCGTCGTGTTCCGCCTGCCCAAGGACGACTCTACCGACTACATCAAGCGCGTCATCGGACTGCCCGGTGACCGCATCCAGATGAAGGAGGGGCTGCTCCACATCAACGACGTGCCGGTCAAGCGCGAGCGGCTGAGCGATTTCGTCGGCGAGGATCCCTGCGGGTCCGACGCCACGGCGCGCGTCAAACGCTGGAAGGAGACGCTGCCGAACGGCGTGTCCTACGAGACGCTCGATTGCGTCGACGTCGGCTTCTACGACAACACCAATGTCTACACCGTGCCGGCCGGCCATTTCTTCATGATGGGCGACAACCGCGACAACTCGACCGACAGCCGCGTGCTGTCGGCGGTCGGCTATGTGCCGTTCGAGAACATCATCGGCCGCGCCCAGATGATCTTCTTCTCGATTGCCGAGGGCGAACATGCCTGGATGTTCTGGCGCTGGCCGACGGCGGTGCGCTGGAACCGGCTTTTCACCATTGTGCGATGAACGACGATACCCCCGTCATCCAGAAGCCCGAAAAATCCGGCGACGCCAGCCAGCAGCCCGACGCTGCGCCCAAAGCTGCGCCGAAGAAAACCAAGAAGAAGCCGAGCTCCGGCGCCAAGACCGCGGCGCTGAATTCGCTTGAGGCCCGCATCGGGCACAAATTCGCCAAGCGCGCGGGCCTCGTCACCGCGCTGACGCATGTGTCGGCGCTCAGTCCCGCAAAACGCAACCGTGCCGACAGCTATCAGCGCATGGAATTCCTCGGCGATCACGTGCTCGGCCTTGTGATCTCCGACATGCTCTACAAGGCGTTTCCGAAGGCCGACGAGGGCGAGCTGTCAAAACGCCTGGCCGATCTGGTGCGCCGGGAGAGCTGCGCGGAGGTGGCAAGGTCGCTCGGGCTTGCCGAGGACATCAATCTCGGCGCGGTCGGCAATGCCTTCGCCGCGGCGCGCTTACGCGAGTCCGTGCTCGGCGACATCTGCGAGGCGGTGATCGGCGCGATCTATCTCGACGGCGGCTATCCCGCCGCGGCTGCTTTCGTCGAGAAGCACTGGACCGAGCGGATGCACAAGCACCGCCGCCCGATGCGCGACGCCAAGACGGCGCTGCAGGAATGGGCGCAGTCGCGGGCGCTGCCCACGCCCGTCTACCGCGAGGTCGAGCGCACCGGGCCGCATCACGACCCGCAGTTCCGCGTCGCGGTGACGCTGCCGGGCCTGGAGCCGGCTGAGGGCGTGGGCGGCAGCAAGCGGGCGGCGGAAAAGAGCGCGGCGCTGGCGATGCTCGCCCGCGAAGTCGGCGGCAAATATGAAGGCTGAAGAAACGGCCCCAGTGGCCGGCGCGACGCGCTGCGGCTTTGTCGCCCTGATCGGCGCACCCAATGTCGGAAAATCCACGCTGGTCAATGCGCTGGTCGGCGAGAAGGTCACCATCGTCTCGCGCAAGGTGCAGACCACGCGGGCGCTGATCCGCGGCATCGTCATCGAGGGCAACGCGCAAATCATCCTGGTCGACACGCCCGGCATTTTTGCGCCAAAGCGCCGGCTCGACCGCGCCATGGTCATCACGGCCTGGACTGGCGCGCATGACGCCGATCTCGTCTGCGTGCTGCTCGACGCCAAGCTTGGGATAGATACCGAAGCGGAGGCGATCTTCGAAAAGCTCGCCAACCTGCCGCATACCAAAATGCTGGTGATCAACAAGATCGACCTGGTGGCGCGGGAAAAGCTGCTGGCGCTGGCGCAAGCCGCCAACGAGCGCATGAAGTTCGAACAGACCTTCATGATTTCGGCGCTGTCGGCCGACGGCACGGACGACCTGCGCAAGGCGCTCGCAGCCGCGCTGCCGGTCGGGCCGTTTTTCTATCCCGAGGACCAGATGACGGTGGCGCCAATGCGCCATCTCGCCGCCGAGATCACGCGGGAAAAGATCTTTGAGCAGCTGCATCAGGAGCTGCCGTACCAGTCCACGGTCGAGACCGACAGCTGGACCGAGCGCAAGGACAATTCGGTGCGCATCGAGCAGACCATCTTTGTCGAGCGCGAAAGCCAGCGCAAGATCGTGCTGGGCAAGGGCGGCGCCACCATCAAGTCGATCGGGGCGGCCGCGCGCCAGGAGATTGCCGAGATCGTCGGCCAGCCCGTGCATCTCTTCCTGTTCGTGAAAGTGCGCGAGGACTGGGGCGACGATCCCGACCGCTACCGCGAGATGGGGCTGGAGTTTCCCAAAGAGTAGGCGTTCCGCCATGAGCGTGCCGAAGAATGTCTGGTGGTTCGAGGTGCTGCTCTACGCATCGTTGCTGCTGGACGCACTGAATGTGGCGTTTCTGGACCGCACGCCGGGGTCCGGCGCGACCGAGCAGATGATCGCGCGGAATACGATTTCTTCGCTGGTGCTGCTGCCGCTCCTGTTCTGGTTCATCTGGCTCGCAGCACACCGGCGCAAGAGCTGGCCGCGCTTTGCGCTCTCGGCGGTACTTGGCTTGTCGATGATCGCGTTGCCCCAGGTGATCGGCGAGCGTGGCCTCGAGTTCGACGTGGTGGTTGAGATGGTGTCCGAAACGCTGGCGGCGTGCGGGCTCTATCTGTCCTTCACCGGCGACGCGAAAGGCTGGTTCGATGCGTGACACGGCGTAGGGCGGTTAGCCGCACGCGTCGGCCGAAGCTCAACCAAGGCGGAAGGCGTAACCCGTCGTCGCAAATTGCCGTGAATTGGCAGATTACGCTGGCGCTAATCCGCCCTGCGAAAGTCCTGATGTTGTAGACTTCACCCATGGAATGGACCGACGAAGGCATCGTGCTGGGCGTGCGGCGGCATGGCGAATCCTCCGCCATTGTCGAGCTGTTGACGCGCGCGCATGGCCGGCATCTGGGCCTCGTGCGCGGCGGTTCCGGCTCGCGGATGCGGCCGCTGCTGCAGCCCGGCAACGGCGTGCGCGCGGTATGGCGGGCGCGGCTCGACGAGCATCTCGGCACCTATACGATCGAGGGCATGCAACTCCGCGCCGGCTCGCTGCTGGCTTCCTCGCACGCGGTCTATGGGGTGACGCATCTCGCCGCCCTGGTGCGCCTGTTGCCCGAGCGCGATCCGCATGAAGACATCTACGACATGCTGGAACACGCGCTGGACGATTTCGAGGACGCCGGCGGCGCAGCCGCGCATGTGGTGCGTTTCGAGCTCGCCATGCTCGCCGAATGCGGCTTCGGCCTCGATCTCGCCAATTGCGCCGCCACCGGCGAGACCGATGACTTGATCTACGTCTCGCCGAAATCGGGCGGTGCGGTATCGCGCAGCGCCGGCGAGCCCTGGCGTGACCGCCTGCTGCGGCTGCCGGCCTTCCTGCGCGAAGGCGAGGACGGCGCGAATGGCTTTTCGGACGAGGACCTGCAGGATGGTTTTCGGCTCACCGGCCTGTTCCTGCTCCGCCACGTGCTGGAACCGCGCGGGCAGGGCCATTCCGACGCCCGCGAGGGCTTTATCAATGCCGTGCTGAAGCGGCGCCCCAGGCCGGCGATCAGCGGGTGAGCCAGCTCATTCGATCAATTCGTCGGCGCTGGCGAGCAGGGCCGGTGGAATCGAAAGCCCGAGGGTCTTGGCGACCTTGAGGTTGATAACCGTCTCGAACTTGGTCGGCTGCTGGATCGGCAACTCGGCGGGTTTCGCACCCTTGGCAATGCGATCGACATAACCCGCCAGCCGTCGGTATTGCTCGGATTGCAAGGGGCCATAGGAGCAGATCGCGCCGCTTCTGGCGAAGATCGACCACGCGGCGATCACGGGCATGCGCCGGTCGCTCGCGAAGTCGAAGATCAGTTTCCGGTTCTGCACCGCAAAGCCGTCGGAAAACACCGAGATCGCCTGCGCCGGATCGGCCTTGATGCCCGCAAACGCAATGTCGAGGGCCTCGAGCGAGGGCGTCGGATAATATCGGATTTCGATGCCGAGACGCTGGCCGGTCTCCTCGGAATTGGTACGCTCGAGATTGACGCCGTGATGCTCCGGATTGGCGATGATGGCGACGCGGCGCAATTCCGGCACGATGTCACGCAGCATTTCCAGCCGCTTGCTGTTCAGCTCGGCGGCCATCAGCGTCAGGCCGGTCATGTTGCCGCGGGGACGCGACAGGCTGTCGGCAAGACCCGCGGAAACCGGGTCGCCGCTGAAGACGTAGACGATCGGAACGGGAAGGGTGAGCTTGGCTACCTCCGAGACGGCCGCGCCCTGCGCGATGATCAATTCGACGCGGGAATTGACCAACTCCGCCGCCAGCTCCGGCACGCGGGTGAGTTGGTCATTGCCGAAGCGGTATTCGATGAGGAGATTCTGGCCTTCGATGTAGCCCAGCTCGCCAAAGCCTTGCCGGAGCGCGGCGCGATAGGGCGCGAGACTCGCTTCCTGCTGCGCAGACAGCCAGCCGATCCTGAGGGGTTTTGCCGGGCCTTGCGCGGCCGCAAACCTGGGCAGGCCCGCCAGCGTCATGGCCGACACGAGAAAAGCGCGCCTGTCCATGCTTTTTCCCTCGACCAGCCGCTGCAACAAGCCTAACAGCCTGGCGCAGGCGACTCCAGCGCTACGGCGGCGAATTTTCGTCCTTCCCGCCGTTCCTTCACGCCGCCATGCAGCCTAAATTGGGCTGCTGATTCGCAAACGATTCGAACACTCCAAAATCCAAAACGGCTCCCATGGGAAAGCAAATCACTCCGCCGCAACCGGCCGAGGTCCACGAGGTCATGCTGCGCGATGCGCTGGAAGAGCGCTATCTTGCGTATGCGCTCTCGACCATCATGCACCGCGCGCTGCCGGATGCCCGCGACGGCCTCAAGCCGGTGCACCGGCGCATCCTCTACGGCATGCGCTCGCTCAATCTCAATCCAGGCGGAATCCCGAAGAAGTCGGCTAAAATCGTCGGCGAGGTGATGGGCTCTTACCATCCGCATGGCGACCAGGCGATCTACGACGCCATGGTGCGCCTCGCGCAGGATTTCAACTCGCGCTATCCGCTGGTCGACGGCCAGGGCAATTTCGGCAATATCGACGGCGATAACCCCGCCGCGATGCGTTACACCGAAGCGCGGCTGACCGATGTTGCGCGTCTGCTGCTGGAGGGCATTGATCAGGACGCGGTCGAACTCAAGCCGACCTATGACAACGGCGGTAAGGAGCCGGTGGTGCTGCCCGGCGGCTTCCCGAACCTGCTGGCCAACGGCGCGCAAGGCATTGCGGTCGGCATGGCGACCGCAATCCCGCCGCACAACGCCGCCGAGCTCTGCGACGCCGCGCTGCACCTGATCGAAAAACCCGAGGCCAAGTCGAAGTCGCTGCTGAAGTGGGTCAAGGGGCCTGACTTCCCGACCGGCGGCGTGGTTGTCGATTCCAAGGAAGCGATCACCGAGGCCTATGTCACCGGCCGCGGCTCGTTCCGCACCCGCGCCAGGTGGAAGCAGGAAGAGGGCTCGCGTGGTACCTGGGTCATCGTGGTCACCGAGATTCCATGGCTGGTGCAGAAGTCGCGGCTGATCGAGAAGATCGCGGAGCTGCTCAACGAGAAGAAGCTGCCGCTCGTCGCCGACATCAGGGATGAATCGGCGGAAGACGTGCGCATCGTGATCGAGCCGCGCGCCAAGACGGTCGATCCGGAACTGATGATGGAGTCGCTGTTCAAGCTCACCGAGCTGGAAAGCCGCATCTCGCTGAACCTCAATGTGCTGATCAAGGGCAAGATCCCCAAGGTGGTAGGTCTCGCCGAATGTCTGCGCGAATGGCTCGACCATCTGCGCGACGTGCTGATCCGTCGCTCCAACTTCCGCAAGGGCCAGATCGAGAACCGCCTGGAGATCCTCGGCGGTTATCTGATCGCGTATCTCAACATCGACAAGGTGATCAAGATCATCCGCACCGAGGACGAGCCCAAGCCGGCGCTGATCAAGGCGTTCAAGCTCACGGAAGTGCAGGCCGACGCGATCCTCAACATGCGCCTGCGGAACTTGCGCAAGCTCGAGGAGATGGAGATCAGGACGGAGGACAAGGACCTCCGCAATGAACTCAAAGGCATCAAGTCGCTGCTCGGCTCCGAACCCGAACAATGGAAGAAGGTTTCTGAGCAGGTCACGAAAGTGCGCGACATGTTCGGGCCGAAGACGCCGCTCGGCAAGCGCCGCACGACTTTTGCTGACGCGCCCGAGCATGATCTTGCCGCCATCGAGGAGGCCTTTGTCGAGCGCGAGCCGGTCACGGTCGTGGTCTCCGAGAAGGGCTGGGTACGCACCATGAAGGGCCATGTCGAGGATCTCTCCGGCCTGTCGTTCAAGACCGACGACAAGCTCGAACATGCCTTCTTCGCCGAGAGCACCTCAAAACTGCTGGCGTTCGCCACCAACGGAAAATTCTACTCGCTCGATGTCGCAAAGCTGCCGGGCGGCCGCGGCCACGGCGAGCCGATCCGCATGTTCATCGACATGGAGCAGGAGGCCTCGATCGTCTCGCTGTTCGCCAACAAGGGCGGCCGCAAATTCCTGGTCGCCAACAGCGACGGTCAGGGGTTTGTGGTCAACGAGGACGATTGCGTCGGCAATACCCGCAAGGGCAAGCAGGTGATGAACGTCGATATGCCGGTGGAAGCCTGCGCGATCGCGACGGTGGCCGGCGACACCGTCGCCGTGATCGGCACCAATCACAAGATGGTGCTGTTTCCCATCGAGCAGGTGCCGGAGATGGCGCGCGGCCGCGGCGTTCGCTTGCAGAAATATTCCGGCGGCAAGCTGTCCGACGTCGCGGTGTTCGACTCCAAGGCGGGCCTGACGTGGAAGGACTCCGCCGGCCGCGAGCAGAGCATGACCATCAAGGAGTTGTCCGACTGGCGCGGCAACCGCGCCGACGCCGGCCGTCTCGCCCATGGCCTGCCGAAGTCGAACAAGTTCAACCGCGGCGTGGAGTAGCACCGCGCCGCGCCCGCATGCACGTTTGGCCGTTCAGCAGGCTCCAAACGCTCGCGGGCGCGGCATTCAAAGTATGCCGTTCAGCGTACCTATAAGGTGCCGCCTCTGGTATCGTTGCCCGGTCCCGGACACGCCGCTGCCTTACTTCTTCTGTGTATCTAGCGAGGCGCTTCCGGAACCCACTGATGTCGGCGGCGGGGCACGCACATGTCTACTCTCAATGCGTTCTATGTTCGTGGCGGGGCGGAACAGATCGCCGTTATCGGAGCGATCCGGGCCGATTTCCCCAACGACGAGATTGAGGCATCGACCGAGTTCTGGGGCGTCAGGTTGTCCAACGATGCGTACAAGCCTCCGGAGCGGAAGCTCATGGAGCTGTCGTCGCGGCTGACGACCGACGTGATCTGGCTCGGCTTCCAGAGCGTTGTCGACGCGTTCCAGTTTCATCATTGGCGCGCCGGCGAACATCTGCGCTCGCTGGTCTATGGCGTCTTCAAGGATGAGCGCACGTGGGAGCGCGCCGATGGTTTTCCGGAGCCATGGGAGCGACGGGTGCTGTTTGACCAGAGAAAGCTGGAGGACCGCCTCCAATATCCCGAGAGCGACCAGGAGAGGCGGGAGCTGCAGCGCATCTGGCGCGACGCAGATATACGGCCGGGACGGACGGAGCCGGGCATCGACGCGCGTGAGTGCGCGCGAGAGGTGGCTGCGTTTTTTCATTTTCCCGGATGGGGTTTGTGACGACCGGCGCCCGGGGTGCGCCTCGCGCTTCGGGATCGAACGTGACGATGCCTTGGGCGGACCTGTACCTCAGAAAAGGAGGATATAATGGGGGCATCGAGCTATGCGCGGCTGGCGGCCGCTATCTTCGCTTTGGTCGGCCTGCTGCAGCTTGCGCGGGCGGTCACCGGATGGGAGGTCACGCTCCATGGAGTGACGATACCGATCTGGGCAAGCTGGATCGCAGCCGTGGTCGGACTTTTGCTCGCCTGGCTTGGATTTGCCGCGTCGCGTCGCTGAGTGCGCACGCGCGCCGACGCCGGCCGTCTCGCGCACCGCCTGCCGAACCAGGGGATGGATGCCCGGGCCAAGCCCGGGCATGACGGGCGTAAACGAGAACGCGCCTTACGGCTTCGCCTTGTTGGTCGGCCAGTTGTGCGTCTCGCTGGTCGCATCGCGGCACCAGCGGTAGAAGGCGTCGTAGAGCAGCATGCCGGCTTCGAGCTGCTCGAGGTCGTCGTCATACATCCGTGACAATCCGAGCGAGGCCGCGAGCAGGCCCGGCGCTTCCGGCACGAGATCAAGCCGCGCGGTGTCGGCGCCGCGCACGATCGCGGCAAGCCGCAGCAGCGGCGGCGTGGCCAGCCCAAACTCCTCGATCATGGTGTCGAAGGTGCACTTCTCGCCGCGGTGGCTCCAGAACACGTTCTCGATGTCGAACGGCGCGGCATTGAAGCGTTCGCCGACCGCGACCACTTCCGGCGGCGCGACAAACAGGAACACCGCGTTGGGATCGACGAAGCGGCGGATCAGCCAGGGACAGGCGATGCGGTCGACCTTCGGCCGTGACCGCGTCACCCACACGGTGCGGCCCTTGGCGTCGCGCGGCGGCAGCTTTGTCGCGTCGATCAGCGGCAGCTTTGCTTCCTTCCAGCCTTCGAAACCGCCCTCGAGGGATTCCGCCTCGACGTCGAGATGCCGCAGCCACGCCGCGGTACCCTGCGCGAGTTTTTCGCCGCGAAAACACACCACGATGGCGGGCTTCCCGGCAAATTCGCCGCCCCATTCGGCGGCGCTGGTATGGCTGCGCCTGACCGCGCCGGGGATCAGCCGCTGATCGGCGGCAAAATCCTCGTCGGTGCGGACATCGATCAGGGCAGGCGTCTTCGCCGTCCCGATCAGGCGGATCAGTTTTTCGGATGAAATGATGGTTGGTGCTGGCATGGTTGCGCCCTCGTGAGGAGAATTACGGGACGCGATTCTTGGGCATGTCGCCTCGTGGGGAGATCGCAAAATCCCCATGCGGCGAATTATGCGGCAGCCGCGTGCGGTGTCAACCGGTTCCAGCGGAGGCGGCTTGTGCGCCGGCGTGTTCCCACCTAGTTTTGTGCATACGGGGACAATGCAGGCTCCCCGTCAGACGGCCTTTCGTCCAAGCTCTGCGCACCGCTCCTCGTGAGGAGAATCGCGCATGGACGCCGGCATGACGGCCCAACCGAAAGCAGCATCCGGCTCCTCCCTGATTGCGTTGCTCTACACCGCGCGCGCCCTGCGCGGTTTTGGCGACGGCTTTGCCATCATCATCCTGCCGGCCTACATGACCGCGCTCGGTTTTGATGCGGTCGCGGTCGGCATCGTCGCCACATCATCGTTGCTCGGCACCGCGCTGCTCACGCTGATCATTGGCTGGATTGCGCCGCGCTTCGACCTGCGCGCGCTATTGCTGTTCGGCGCGGCGCTGATGATTGCGACGGGGCTTGCGCTGCCCAATGTCGAGCATTTCGTGCTGATCGCGCTCACCGCCTTCATCGGCACCGTGAACCCCTCCGGCGGCGATCTCGGCGTTGCCGTGCCGCTGGAGCACGCGGTGCTGGCGCGCACGGCGGCGGATGAGCGGCGCACGCAAGTGTTCGCGCGCTACAGCCTGATCGGCGCGCTGTGCGCCGCCGCCGGATCGCTCGCGGCCTCGCTGCCGGATTTTCTGGTCGCCTCCGGCAGTACGCAGCTCGGCGCCTTCCGGGCGATATTCTACGCCTATGCCGCGCTCGGCGTGATCTGCGCGCTGCTCTACCGCCGGGCCCCGCATGCGCGCGCGGAAGAGAAAGCGCAGGCGCCGCTCGGCCCGTCGCGCGGCACCGTCTACAAGCTCGCGGCGCTGTTTTCCATCGATGCCTTTGCAGGCGGCTTTGTCGCGCAATCGCTCTTGGTGCTCTGGCTGTTCCAGCGCTTTGACCTGTCGCTGTCGGCGGCCGGCGTGTTCTTCTTCTGGGCCTCGACGCTATCGGCGTTCTCCTATCCGGTCGCGGCCTGGATCTCCGCGCGCATCGGGCTCGTCAACACCATGGTGTTCACCCACATCCCCTCCAGCATCTTCCTGATCCTGGCGGCGTTCGCGCCCAATCTCTATGTCGCTCTGGCGCTGCTGCTCCTGCGCTCGGCGCTGTCGCAGATGGACGTGCCGACCCGCACCTCCTATGTCATGGCGGTGGTGACGCCTGCGGAACGCCCGGCCGCGGCCAGCGTCACCGCGGTACCGCGCAGCCTTGCCTCCAGCATCAGCCCGGCAATCGCGGGCGTGTTGCTGACGACGAGCTTTTCCGGGCTGCCGCTGGTGGTCTGCGGCGCGCTGAAGATCGCCTACGACCTCGCACTGCTGTTCTCGTTCCGCCACATCAAGCCGCCGGAGGAGCAGGGCTAGGCCATTGGCTTAATGGTTCAGCGGGGTAGTCCGTAGGATGGGTTGAGCGAGAGCGAAACCCATCATGGCGAGCAACAAAGGTGATGGGTTTCGCGGGGGCTCAACCCATCCTACGAAGTGTGCCGGTGTGATAGTATTCGCTCTCCCAGACGCTATATCTGGCTGAATCGCCGCGACTCGCCGCGCGCCCCGGAGACAGCCCATGCATTCCCATTCCCTCGACCAGTTGACCCACGACCACGTCTTTCTCGGGTCAAAGCACGCGCGCAACGAGCGGCGCACCTGGTTCGTCGTCGGCCTCACCGCGGTCATGATGGTTGGCGAGATCGTCGCCGGCATCCTGTTCGGCTCGATGGCGCTGCTCGCCGACGGCTGGCACATGGCGACCCATGCCGCTGCGCTCGGCATCGCTGCGCTGGCCTATCTGTTCGCCCGTCGCCAGGCGCGCAACTCTCACTTCACCTTCGGCACCGGAAAATTCGGCGATCTCGCCGCTTTTGCCAGCGCGATCATCCTCGGCATCGTCGCGATCCAGATCGCGTTCGAGAGCGTCGAGCGGCTGGTGAACCCCGTCGGCATCGCCTATCGCGAGGCGATCGCGGTCGCCGTGCTCGGGCTTGTCGTCAATCTCGCCAGCGCCTTCCTGCTGCGCGAGGAGCATGACGATCACCGTCACGGTCACAGCCATGCCCACGGCCACGACCATGCCCACGGCCATCATCATCACCGCGACAACAATCTCCGCGCGGCGTACGTGCATGTGCTGGCGGACGCCGCCACCTCGGTGCTCGCCATCGCCGCGCTCGCGGCTGCGATGCTACTGCAATGGAGCTGGGCCGATCCGGTCGTCGGCATCGTCGGCGCCATCGTGATCGCGAGCTGGGCGGTCGGGCTGTTGCGCTCTTCCGGGAGCGTGCTGCTCGACGTCAACAACGATGGCAAGATGGAAGGCCTGATCCGCCAGCGCATGGAAACACGTGGCGACCGCGTCACCGATTTGCACCTCTGGCAGATCGGCCCCGGCCACCGCGCCGCGGTGATCTCGCTGATCTCCGACGACCCGTTGCCGCCATCGGAATACAAGCGCAGGCTCAGCGGCCTGCACGGGCTGAGCCACGTTACGGTCGAAGTCGAGGTCTGCCGTCACGAGCGGGAAGGAAAGTGCTGAGATCGTAGGATGGGTTGAGCCCTTCGCGAAACCCATCACGCGTCCGCAATGAGGTGTTGGGTTTCGCTTGCGCTCAACCCATCCTACGAGGTCCTTTGGGAAGATGGATAGCGATTTCGATTTTACGAATTTGTGATCTGAAAATCAGAATATTCCCTTGCCCGCCGCGCAAATCTGTGGCACTAGTCCGCCCAGCCCGTGCCACCACGAGGGACGCTTCGCGGTCGTCACGAAACGGGGAGCGGGTTGCGATGGGCCGCTAGCCGGCGTCAGGTGATCTTCACCCGACGAAACGTCGGCAGCGGCCGGTGAAGTCGTGTGGTCCTGGCGCCGCGACCCTGGCGTCTATCCCGCCGCCCTGTGGTGGCGTGGCAACGGGGGCAAGAAAGGCCGTTCCCCGGGGAGAGCACGAAGTAAGCCGCCCAACCATTGCGCGGGGAAGGCCGGGATGTCCTGGCTGTACCTGTCAAATCCGTGTGCGTTCTTTCTACCCATTGCACACGGTGCTTGCGGGTGCCGCCGGCGCCCGGCCTTCCCTGCGCCCTCTGATCGAAGAGGGCCAGCGATGATGCAAGACCCCGACGAAAACTTGTCGCGGGAACGAGAATGCATGTCCTTCCGTCATTGCGAGCGACTTGTCCGCCGAAGCTCGAAGAGCGAAGGCGGAAGCGTGCCCAGCGTCACGAGCACGAACGCGAAGGTGGGCACGGCGCATGCGCGCCTTTGCTCACCCTACGATTGTCTCATCGCGGCGCCGTCGGCACGGGCGGCGAGCCGAGGCCGGTCGATCCCTTCGGCTTCAGCGTGCCGGCATAGAAGGACAGCGCGAACACCAGCACCAGGGCGGAGAGATAGACCATGTAGGATTGCGGCGGCGTGGTCGCCCACTTCCACCAACTGCGGTTCGGGTCGGTCTCGTTGTCCATGAGGGTGTTGTCCGCGATCGTGCCGCCGATGGAAAGTAAAATGTTGGAGCGTTCAGGCGGCGCGCGAGGCAGTGTTCCTGTCGAGCAGGAACAGCGCGGCCAGTGCGGCAAGGCTGAGCGCGGAGGAGACGATCAGCACCTTGCTCCCCATCAAATCGATCAGGAGCCCGAACGCCAGCGGAGCTGCCGCCTGCGCCATGCGCGAGGGCGCGCCGAGCAGGCCGAGGCGATAGGCGTAATTCTGCGAGCCGAAGATCGCAAGCGGCAGCGTGCCGCGGGCGATGGTCAAGATGCCGTTGCCGGAGCCGTGGAAGACGGCAAACACGCTGGCTGCAGCGCCGCCGAAAACGCCGACGATGACAGCGCCAATCGGGTGGGTGATGCAGGCAAGCCGCGCCGAGACCAGCGGATGATAGCGGCTGAGAAAGCCGGCTTCGACGACGCGGGCGGCCACTTGCGCCGGGCCGATCAGCGCGCCGGCGGCGATCGCCTGCACGGGCGTGGCGCCGGCCGCTTCCAGAATCCGCGGGAAATGCGCGGCCATCGCCCCGGTGACGGTCCAGGCCGCCGCGAAGGTGAAGGCGAGCAGCGTCATCGTCCGGTCGATCGGGACATGCGGCTTCACGGCGTTGGCGATGGCGGCCTTGGTGCCGTGCAAGGCCGGCAGCATGAAGAAGTTGAGCGGAAGCCCGAGCAGGATGTGCGCGGCCGCCCAGGCAAAGCAGGTGTTGCGCCAGCCGATATGCTCGAGCCCGAGTGCGGTGAGCGGCCAGCCGACGGTGGAGGCGAAGCCCGCGATCAGCGTGATGCCGGTGATCGAGCGCCGTGCCGCATCGCCATAGATGCGGCCAAGCGCGCCGAAGGCGGCGTCGTACAGACCCATCCCCATGCCGACGCCAAGCAGCAGCCAGGCGATTACAAGCAAGGGCACGGAATAGCTGAGCCCCAGCAGCGCGAGTCCGACAGCGAGCATCAGGTTGGAGATGCACAGCACCGAGCGGCCGCCGACCAGATCAATCTGCCGCCCGACGCGTGGCCCGATAATCGCCGAGAGCACCAGCGAAGCGGAGAACGCCGCAAAGATCCAGTTGGAGGAGATGCCGAGATCGCGGCCGATAGGGTCGGCCAGGATGGCGGGGAGGTAATAGCTCGAGGCCCAGGCCAGCGTCTGCGTCGTGCCGAGCGCCAGGATGAGCGGAAGCTGCGAGGGGTTCATGTCTGCACGATCGCCTTCCGCGACCAGTACAGCGCGAGCGGGCCAAGCAGGACGGCGAAAGCCAGCACGGCGAAGGCTGCGGTCCATGCGGATGCGCTCGTTGTCCCGCCTGCCGCATCGAGCGTCGCACCCAGCGTCCAGGCGCCAAGCCCCGAAAGACCGAAGCCGACAGTCGAATGCAGCGCCATGGTTGCGCCGCGGTTCGCGGGATGGGCAGCCATGGTCATCCCGGACGTAAGCGCGCCGGAATCGGCAGGCACGGTCACGGCATACACAAGCAGGAGTGGAAGCAATACCCACGGCGATTTGTCCGACAACGCGCCAATCACGAGCGCCACGGCTGCCGAAGCGAGCATCACCAACGTGATCGCGCGGTGGCGGCCGAGCTTCAGCGCAAGCTCATTGCCCAAAATGCTCGCGGGCATCGCAAGAATCGAGAAAACGAAGCTGACGAGCAGAGGCGTCGGCACCCAAGACTGTCCATGCGTGGCGACCACGAACGTCCAGAACGCGACAATCCAGGTCCGGATGGCATAGAGCTCGAAGCAATGCGCGCCATAGCCCAGCACAAATCCCATTGCGTTGGTGTTACGCACCACGGGTGCGAAGTTCAGCAGGCGGCCGCTGGCCGGCTTCGGTTGGACCGGTTTGAGCAACGCGCTCGCCGTCAGCATCACGATTGGTCCGGCAGCGGTGATCAGGAAGCCGGCGCGCCAGCCAAGATTCTCCGCGACAAATTGCGAAACCGCGAAGGAAAGGCCGACCCCGACCGAGAAGCTCGAAGTGTAGAACGTGACGGCACGGGAAGAGTCGCCGGGTTCGAGGCGGTCGGTCAGCGCTTTCAGCCCGGGCATGTAAGCGCCCGCGAAGCCGATGCCGGCGATAGCATTGCACAGCGCACCCGACCACAACCCGATCGCGAGCAGCCCGAACAGCACGGTGCCAAGCGTGCTCACCGCCGACCCCGCGATCAAAATCTTGCGGGCATCGATCCGGTCGGTGAGCGTCGCCAGCACGGGCACCGCGAGCATGTAGCCCGCCGCACCCGAGCCCGCCAACAGCCCGGCCTGCGCCCCCGACAAATGCCATTCCGGAATCAGGAAGGATGCGAGGAGCGCGGGTACGACCACGTGCGGCAGCAGGCTTCCGAGCTGCCCCACGCACATCGCGACGATAACGGGTTTTCCTTCCAGCCTGATCTTGTCACTCCTCCCGTTCGCGATGCGTCAGGCGCATCCGCAACCGGCCTTTCCCTACCCATTTGCCGTTGTCACAATCGTGTCGTCAAGGTGGACACGGCATTGCAGGGCAACGCTTTCGTCACGGCGCATTGCGCGGCATAATCGGTCCCATGCAACTCGCCCCACGCCTTCGCCTGATGAATTGGCTGGTCGCCCAGGGCCTGACCGGCTTGCCCGAAAGCGACCTGATCCGCGGTTTTTGCGAGCGCTGCCGCGCCGAGGGGATCGCGCTGTCCTACGGGCTCGTCGTCATCGACACGCTGCATCCGATTTTCGAGGGCCGCGGCTTCCGCTGGCACGATGTCGAGACCAACCAGCCGCAAAGCTTCGAGTACGGCCCGACTGAGGAAGGCGGCTGGCGGCGCTCGATCTTCTACGAAATGCTCGAACAGGGTCACGAGCAGCGCGTGGTCGACCTGACCGACATCGCCTCGCACCGCTATTCGCGGTTCGACGAACTCGCCGCCCAGGGGCACAAGCATGTAACCTCCTTCGTGCACCGCTTCGGCGAAGCCGGCACGATGGGCCAGATGGATTGCGTCTACTCCAACTGGACGACGCGGCGGGACGATGGCTTTGGCGAAGAGGGCCTGGCGGCGCTGCGCGACCTCGTGCCGGTGCTGGGTCTTGCCATCAAGTCGGCGGCGCAGGCCGACATCGCGCGCACCCTCGGGCGGGTCTATCTCGGCCGCGAGACCGCGGAGCAGGTGCTGCGCGGAAGAATGTCGCGCGGCGTCACCGAGAAGATCAGGGCGGTGCTGTGGTTTTCCGATTTGCGCTCGTCGACGGCGATCAGCGAGAAGATGGAGCCCGGCGAGATCATCCCGTTTCTCAACGACTATGCGCAGGCGGCGATCGACGCCATCCACGATGCCGGCGGTGAGGTGATGAAGCTGATCGGCGACGGCGTGCTCGCCATGTTCACCAATGAGAACATGTCGGTTGCAAAGCGCGCGGCGCTGCGCGCCGAGCACCGCTTCCGCAACAACATGGATGTGGTCAATGCCCGCCGCAGCGCCGAAGGCCGGGCGGTGACGACGGCGCATGTCGGGCTGCATATCGGCGAAGTGTTCTACGGCAATATCGGCAGCGACGACCGGCTCGACTTCACCGTGGTCGGCCCCGCCGTCAACGAAGTCAGCCGCATCGCCTCGATGTGCCGCTCCGTCGACCGCGAGCTTTTGACTTCATCCGCTTTCCGCAACGGCCTCGAGGCGACCGGGCGCAACTATCTCGTCTCGACCGGCCGCTTTGCGCTGCGCGGCATCGGCGGCGCGCAGGATCTTTACACGCTGGATCCGGACATCCTCACCGATGAGGTCGTCGCCGGGAAATATGCGAGGTACGTTGCAGGCTAGTTCAACACCGCGCGGGCTCGCCGACCATGTCGGGCTGGCGCGCCAGCGCCACCGCCGGCGAGAGCCAGATTACCAGCGCCTGCGTCGCAAAGATCGCGGCCGCGAGGTAGAGGCACATCTCCGCGCTGTAGAGGCCGCCGACGATCGCGCCGAGCGCCGAGCCGAGCGGGCGCGCGCCATAGCTCATGATGTTGATGGCGGAGACACGGCCGAGCAGCGAGGGCGGCGTCACCGATTGCCTGAGCGTGGTGGTCGAGATCACCCACAGGATCGGGCCGGCGCCAAGCAGGAAGAAGCTGAAACCGGCAAGGAGCGGCGAGGGGACGACAACCGTCAGCGCCATGATGGCCGCGGAGATGAAGCCGGCGATGGGGCCGAGGCCGATCACGGTGCCGAAGGGCAGATAGCTCATCACGCGGGTGGCAAGCAGCGCGCCGACCACCATGCCGACGCCGTACATCGCAAGTGTGGTGCCGACGCCGGTGGCGGACAGGCCAAGATGGCGCACGGCATAGGGCACGAACACCGCAAGCACCAGGAACGACGCCGTGTTGAAGATGAATTGCGTGATGAACACCGGCCGCAGCAGCGCATGGCGCATCACGAAGGTTGCGCCTTCGGCGGTCTCCTTCAGTGGATGCCGGCGCGGCAACGGCTGACGATCCGGCTCGTAGATGCCGGAGAGCAGCACCACAGCGATCACGGAGAGCGCGGCGGCAAAGCCGAAGGCAGGCGCAGCGCCCATCCAGCCGACCAATGCGCCGCCGAGGGCGGGGCCGGCCGCAAACGCAACAGTGCGCGCGAGCTCGATCCGCGCATTGGCTGCGGGCAATTGCTCGGGGGTGACGAGCGAGGGTACCAGTGCGGGCGCGGCGACGCTGTAGACGACGGTGCCGCACACCGCGGCAAAGCCGAGCAGGGCGAGCAAGGACATGTTGAGCGCGCCGAGCCAGATCAGCAGCAGGATCGCCGCCAGCGCCGCGGCGCGCAGCGCTTCGGAGCCGGCCATCAGGAAGCGCCGCGACATCCGGTCGGCAGCAAGGCCCGCCGGGATCGCGACCAGGACAAACGGCAGCGTCAGCGCGGTCTGCAGCGCGCCGGTCTGGCCTTCACCGACGCCGAGCAGCAGCACGGCGACGATGGGGGCTGCGGCCAGCGCAATCTGCTCGGCCGATTGGGCGGCGAGGTTGGACCAGGCAAGCCGGTTGAAGGTCGCAGGCAATTGGATCGCAGGCGTAGTGGACATGGTACAAATCCGTCATTTCGTTTCCTGAGCATTCTCGGGCGTGTCGACGGCCGAACCCACCCGCTTCCCGACAACACGATTGCGGGAGCGACCCAGATGCAGTTGCAAATGAGTTGCAATAAAGAGAATAATCGGCCATCATGGCCCAGATGGACGCAAAGGCCCCCGATTTGAGCTCGGAATCCCTGCCCAATGCCCTGAACAGCCCCGGAGGCTGGCGCAGCGACTCGAGCAAGCTCAAGAGCCTGGCCGAGGTGAACGCCACCGTCGCCGTGCCCGCCATTGGCGGGCTGTGGTGGCGGCGGCTGCTCGCCTTTGCCGGGCCGGGGTACCTCGTCTCGGTCGGCTATATGGACCCCGGCAACTGGGCGACCGACCTCGCAGGCGGTTCCAAGTTCGGCTACACGCTGCTGTCGGTGATCCTGCTTTCGAACCTGATGGCGATCCTGCTGCAGGCGCTGGCCGCGCGGCTCGGCATCGTCACCGACCGCGATCTCGCGCAGGCCTGCCGCGCCAACTATTCGGGCCCGGTCAACTTCCTGCTGTGGCTCGCCTGCGAAGCCGCCATCATCGCCTGCGATCTGGCTGAGGTGATCGGCACCGCGATCGCGCTGAAACTGCTGTTCGGCATTCCCCTGATCGGCGGCGCCTTGATCGCCGCGCTCGATGCCTTCCTGCTGCTGCTCCTGATGAACCGGGGCTTCCGCTTCCTGGAAGCCTTTGTCATCGCGCTGCTGATCGTGATCGCCGTCTGCTTTACGATCCAGATTGCTGCGGCGGCGCCGCCTGTCGCGGCGATGCTGAAGGGCTTCGTCCCCTCGAGCGAGATCTTCACCAATTCGGAGATGCTCTACATCGCCATCGGCATCATCGGCGCCACCGTGATGCCGCATAATCTCTATCTGCATTCCTCGATCGTGCAGACCCGCGCCTATCCGCGCACCGAGGAGGGCCGCCGCGACGCCATCAAATGGGCGACCACGGACTCGACCATCGCGCTGATGCTGGCGCTGTTCATCAATGCCGCGATCCTGGTGGTGGCGGCTGCGACCTTCCACAAGAGCGGCCACAGCGATGTCGCCGAGATCAGCCAGGCCTTTGAGCTATTGTCGCCGCTCTTGGGGCTCGGCATTGCGTCCACACTGTTCGCGGTGGCGCTGCTCGCCTCCGGCCTCAACTCGACGGTGACGGCGACGCTCGCCGGCCAGATCGTCATGGAAGGTTTTCTCAACATCCGCCTGCCGAGCTGGGCCCGTCGCCTGCTGACCCGCGGCATCGCGATCGTTCCCGTCGTCATCGTCACCGCGCTCTACGGCGAGCGCGGCACCGGGCAGCTGCTGGTGTTCAGCCAGGTCATCCTGTCGATGCAGCTGCCCTTCGCGGTGATCCCGCTGGTCCGCTTCGTCTCCGACCGCCGCAAGATGGGGCAGTTCGTCATCCCGACCACGGTCGCCGCGATCGCCTGGGTGGTCGCGGGCGTGATCGTGATCCTGAACTTGAAACTGTTGTTCGATACGTTTTTTGGAAACTGAGACGCATACCAGATCGCAATCACGTGCGACCGCCGTTCACGCTAAACGTCTGCCGGGTGATCATGCGGCTGTCGTCGGCGGCCAAGAACAGCGCCAGATTGGCGATGTCGGCGGGAAGGACGGCATCGGGCAGAAATTGATTGTTGAGGACCTGCGCCACCTTCTCGGCCGTTGGATACCACAGCCGTTGCTGCTTCTCGGTGAGCACGAGACCCGGCGCAATGGCGTTGACCCGGATACGATGCTTGCCGACCTGGCGCGCGAGCGAATGCGTGAAGCCGACGACGGCGGCCTTGGCCGACGCGTATCCCATCAATTCCGGCGCGCCGATCTGCCACGTGATGGACGACATGTTGACGATCGATCCGCACCCCAGCTCGATCATCTGCGGCACGACCGCCTGCGAGGCAAAATAGATATGCCGGAAATTGACCGCCATGGTCTGGTCGAACTCGTCCGGCGTCACGTCGGTGAAGCTCTGCCGCTGGTCGTTCGCCGCGTTGTTGATCAACGCGGAGACCGGTCCGAGCTTTTGTCGCACTTCGGCGATTGCCGCCTTGAGGTCGTCGGTGCGGGTGACATCGCAACGGAGGAACAGCGGTGCATGTCGCGCGGAGGCAGTCAGCGCTTCTGTCAGCGCCTTGCCGGCCTCGTCATTGAGATCAAGGAAGGCCACCCGGGCATGGTTGTCGGCGAAGGCTTTGACGAATTCCTCGCCAATGCCGGTGGCGCCGCCGGTGACGAGCACGACGCGATCCCTGAGACTCTCGTACTTTGTGAAGTCCATGCGATGACGGGCGCTTCAGTCCTGCGGCTCGGACAGCACTTCGCCCGAGGCCTCGACGCGCAGCCAGCCGCTCGGCGCCAGCCGCTGCTGCGGCAGGAAGCGGGCCTTGTAGTCCATCTTTTTGGACCCATCGATCCAGTAGCCGAGATAGACATAGGGCAACCCGAGCCGGCGGGCGCGGGCGATGTGGTCGAGGATCATGAAGGTGCCGAGCGAGCGGTCGCACTCGCTGGGCTCGAAGAAGGAATAGACCATCGACAGGCCGTCGCTGAGCACGTCCGTCAGCGCCACCGCCACCAGCTCGTCGCCGCGGCCGGAGATGCCGGTGTCGGGTCCGCGCCGGCGGTACTCGACGATGCGGGTCTCGACATGGCTGTCCTCGACCATCATGGCGTAGTCGAGCACGGTCATGTCGGCCATGCCGCCATGGCGATGCCGCTTGTCGAGATAGGCGCGGAACACCGAATACTGCTCGGAAGTCGGCACCGCGCTGCGCTGCTCGCCGATGATGTCGGCATTGCGCGCCAAGACCTTGCGGAAGTTGCGGGAGGGGCGGAATTCGTTGGCGATCACCCGCACCGAGACGCAGGCCCGGCACTGGTCGCAGGCCGGCCGGTAGGCGATCGACTGGCTGCGGCGGAAGCCGCCATGGGTGAGGAGGTCGTTGAGGTCGGCCGCCTTGTCGCCGACCAGATGCGTGAACACCTTGCGCTCGTGTCGGCCCGGCAGATAGGGGCACGGCGAGGGCGCCGTCAGGTAGAATTGCGGGGTGTCACGCGAATGCTGGGTCACGTTACGTCATCAGGCCTCCGAAGCAGCCGCATCCAGCATCGCGCCGCGCAGGCCAGCCGTCAATCGGATAGGCTACGGGTTAATACGTACGCGCCGATTGTGCCGGCTGGACGCGGGCGAAGCTGTTGATAACCACGGTTCCGAGCACGATGTCGTGCAACAGGCGCCGGCGGCCGTTGAACAGCCCGACCAGGACCACCAGCGGCGTCAGGAACGAGATCGAAACCCAGAACAGCACTGCGTGCATCGCGCCAAGCACGAAATATCCGGGTGCGCCGTACCAGGTGCGCAGCTCCAGATCCATCACGCGCATGCCGATGGTGGCGGAATGCGGCCCGCCAATCGTGGCGCCGTAATAGAGGATCGCCCAGACCACGGAGGCCGGCCATGCCAGCCAGAACAGCGCCCAGCCAAGCCCGAGCGTGAGCAGGCCGAACAGGAGGATAAAGAGATAGCCGAGGATCACGGGGACCGAGATCACGACCAGGTCGATCAGGAAGGCGAAGACCCGCTTGGTCGCGACGCCGCTGAACAGTTCCGGTTGCGTGACGGGATCGAAGGCATGCGGCTGCACCCCGCCGTCATTGCGCCAGGCACTGCCGCTATCAGGCGAACCGCCATAGGTCATGGAAAGTCCCTCCGTGCATTCCCGAGCAGGACATGGGAACCGGCAGCCCGGGTGCAAGCCCTCCGGTGCATTAACTGGCGGAAATATTCCGGCAAAACCGCGGCCAAATGCCCGTGCCTGCCGCTTGTGAGTCGAAGTCATCCCGGCGAACATCGGCAGCCCATCATCGGACGGAGAGGGAGACATGGCGAGGGAAGTGCAGGTGCGTTGCCGTTGTGGCGAGGTGGAGGCGGTCGTCACCAATGCGTCGCCGCAGAAGGTCAACCGCGTGGTCTGCTATTGCGACGACTGCCAGGCCTTTGCGCATCAGATCGGCCGCGCCGACCTGCTCAATGCGCAGGGCGGCACCGATATCGTCCAGGTCGCGCCGGCCTCGCTCACCTTCATCAAGGGACAGAACCGCATCGCGGGCGTGCGCCTGACGCCAAAGGGCCTGTTCCGCTGGTACACGACCTGCTGCAACACGCCGGTCGGCAACACGCTGGGACCCGCGATCCCCTTCGTCGGCCTCACTGCCCAGACCTTCGAGGGCGGCACGCGAACGGTCGATGCCGTGTTCGGCGCGCCGCTCGGCGCGATCCTCGGCAAATACGCGATCGGGCAGGCGCCAGCCGGCTCGACCGGCATCAATTTGACGCTGCTGCTGCGCGCCATCACCAAGGTGCTGGGCTGGCGGCTGCGCGGGCGGGCGTGGCCGCATCCGTTTTTCCATCTGAAGACGCGCGAGCCGATCTATCCGCTCACCGTGCTGTCGCAGGAAGAGCGCGAGGAACTGCGGCCGCTATGCGGACCGAAGCCGCTGGCGCGGGTGACGGCCTAGCGCTGCGCCTTGATCTTCTCCGCCGCCTGCGGCGCGAAGTAAGTCAAAATGCCGTCGGCGCCGGCGCGCTTGAAGCCGAGCAGGGCTTCCATCATGGCGCGCTCGCCGTCGATCCAGCCGTTGCGCGCGGCGCCCGCGATCATCGCGTATTCGCCGGACACCTGGTAGACGAAGGTCGGCATGGCAAAGGTGTCCTTCACGCGGCGGACGATGTCGAGATAGGGCATGCCGGGCTTGACCATCACCATGTCGGCGCCCTCGGCGATGTCGAGCTCGACCTCGCGCAGCGCCTCGTCGGAATTGGCGCTGTCCATCTGGTAGGTGCGCTTGTCGCCGGTCAGTGTCTTGGCCGAGCCGATGGCGTCCCGGAACGGTCCGTAGAAGGCCGAGGCATACTTTGCCGCATAGGACATGATCTGTACGTCCGCAAAACCTTCATCGTCCAGCGCCTCGCGGATCGCGCCGACGCGGCCGTCCATCATGTCGGAAGGCGCGATGACGTCGCAGCCGGCTTCCGCCTGCACCAGCGCTTGGCGGACCAGCACCGCCACCGTCTCGTCGTTGAGGATCCTGCCGTCCGCGATCAGCCCGTCATGGCCGTGGCTGGTGAAGGGATCGAGCGCGACGTCGCAGAGGACGCCGATATCGGGAAATTCCTTTTTGATCGCCCGCACCGACCGGCAGACGAGGTTGTCCGGGTTGAGCGCCTCGGAGCCTTCCTCGTCGCGCAGTGCCGGTTCCGTGTAGGGAAACAGCGCGATGCAGGGGATATCGAGCTTTGCCGCGCGCTCGGCATCGCGCACCACCTGGTCGACGGTGAGGCGGTCGACGCCGGGCATCGAGGCGATCGGCGTGCGGGTGTTGTTGCCATCGACCACGAACATCGGCCAGATCAGGTCGTCGGTGGTGAGCACGTTCTCGCGCACCAGCCGCCGAGCCCATTCCGATTTGCGGTTGCGGCGCGGGCGCACCGTGAGGTCGAGCGACGGCGCGGCGAGGCCGGCGTGCCGGCGCGGCGCATCGCGCATTTCGATCGGTCGGCCGAATTTGATCGCCATGGACAACTCCTCAAACGGCGAGTGATCTGGAATTGGTCCAATTCTAGCACCTTGCATCCGTGGCGTCACCGCGCCGCCAGTGCAGATACGCTATCTCGGCCGGCGGCCCTTGACCGCATTGGCGCGTGCGGTGCGGATAATGCGTCCCGCACCGTCGGCGGGCACGCGCATGCGTACGCCTTCCCTGAGCCTTACCACGTCAGCGGCGGCCATCGACCCCACGATTGGCCCGATCGAGGGCGCTTTCAGGCTGACGGCCCAGAACTCGTCGAAATCCACAAAGGTCCGCTGCACCGTGATCTCCCGCGTTTCCACGCCCTCGAGCCCTGCGCCGGTCCACAATTCCCGCAACATTTCGATCTGCGAGGCTTCCATATGCGGCGGGCGCGCCGGCGACAGGCCGATCGCCCGCATCTCGGCAAGGACCGGATCGAACGGAAATCCACCGCCCAGCATGTCCCACATGTAGGTGGCGGCGATGCCGCCTGGGCTGAGCACGCGGACCATCTCCGCGATGCCCTTGCGTGGGTTGGGAACGAAGACGAGGACCAGCGCCATGACCGCGGCGTCGAACCGCGCGTCAGGGAATGGAAGCGCCATGGCGTCGCCTTGCAGAAACGTCGCCATGCTCACGCCGGGACGCTTGCGCGCGTAGTCGAGCTGGCCGTCGGAAGGATCAATGCCCTGCACCTCTGCCGGCGCGCATCGCGCGATCAAGAGTTCGGTGAACGCACCATTGCCGCAACCGATGTCGATCCACCGCAATCCGCCTGAAGGAGCCAGCCAGTCGAGAAAGACCTCGCCGGCAAACCGGCTCCAGATTCCCATATTCTGTTCATAGGCGGCGCCATCGACGAAGCGGAGGACTTGCTCGGTCATGTGATTTTCCCGCGATGATTTGGTCGCGGACTTGCCCGCCAATCCGACGAAATTCAAGCGTGAGAGACAAAAAAAGACGAAGAACCTGCATCGGATCGGCCGGATCGGCAATTGATTTTAGTGTTGGGCCGGGCCATGACTGCGCCGCGGGGAGGGGATTCCTCCCCAAACCAGCAAGACGAGCGCCGAACGTAGATGTCCGATACCTCCTCGCGCGATCCATCGCGGGATGCCCTGACGGCGGCGGCGCTGGTGTCCGAGCGCATCGAGCCCGACGAGAATGCGTGGACGCGCCGGCTCGTGCTGTTCCTGCGCGTGATGGCGGTGCTGTCGATTCTGAAAGGCCTCTATCACTGGGCGCAGGTCACGGGCTTTATCGGCGGCGAGGAAGAAGCGTTCGAAAACCAGACCATGGCCTGGCAGACCGCGACGATCTATTTCGCGGTGATCGAGCTCGTCGCGGCCGTAGGTCTGTGGCTCGCCACGCCATGGGGCGCCGTGGTGTGGCTCACCACCGTGGTGTCGATGGCGGTCATCGAGCTGATGTTTCCCGGCATCTATGGCGGCAGTCTCATCGTGGTCGCAGGCGAGGCGCTGATGCTGGCCGGTTATCTCTTGCTCGCCTGGATGGCCGCGCGCGAACGCCCGCCATAGCGCAACCCGGTTGCGAGCGCGCAACCTCCCTGCGAACGGAATCTTCACCGCATTTGCAGCGGATTTTCGCGAAATTTAGCGGTAACTTTCCGGTCACCCTAAAGGGTTCCCTCACACCTGTTACGCAGTCGTTTCGAAACCGCAGCCATCTGTTCTGGAACGCGACAACGGCGCGCGGAAGAGGGCAGACGAAGCGTGAACACGCGCACCGCAGCGTGAACAGAAAATTGCGAAAACCCCTTCTGGCACAGGCTTAATCTGCGATTCACTCTCTTAAATTCATGATCTCTTTATTGTCTTGTTTAAGCTGATCTTCAAACCGCCCCCTTAAGTTGCGGCTATCAGGCGGGACAAAAGTTTCGTCGAATAAGTGTCGATAAAAACGACAACAGGGGAAGTGTCATGATGAAAGCCGTTGCGACGGCGGTGGAAACCGCTGACCGCGCTGCAGGCCAGTCTGGGGTGCAGCCGCTCTATCTCGAAGCTCTGACTCTGGTGGAGCGGCTGCATCGCCGCCTGCTCGACGTCATCAAGGACGAATTCGACCGCCGCGGCCGCGCCGACATCAACTCGGTGCAGGCTCTCTTGCTCTACAACATCGGCGACAAGGAGCTGACCGCGGGCGAGCTGCGCACGCGCGGTTACTATCTCGGCTCGAACGTCTCCTACAACCTGAAGAAGCTCGTCGAGCTCGGCTTCCTCGATCATCAGCGCTCGCGCGTTGATCGCCGCTCGGTCCGCATCCGTCTGACCGCGCAGGGCCAGGAAATCCGCAAGATCGTCGATACGCTCTACCAGAAGCACGTCAAGACGGTGGAGCAGGTCGGCGGCATCTCCAGCGAGGAGTTCGCGACGCTGAACAAGTCGCTGCATCGCCTCGAGCGGTTCTGGACCGACCAGATCCTGTATCGGCTCTGACATTCTCGGTTAAGCCGGCGATTCAACAAGACCGGCAGCCGACCGAAGTATCAGATGCTTCCCAAACGGCGCATCCGGCTTCCCGCCGGGTGCGTCGTTTTGCATTGTGGAAGCGGCGTCTCACAAATCCTCGCCTGCCAAAAGACTCCAATCGCGGCAGCCTTCCGCTATCGCTGTGCTGGCCATCGGTGAAAATACGCAGCGAGATCGGAACGATGCAGAAGCGCAAGCGCAGCCTTCTGCATCGCTTTATCGCCGGATGCGTTCATCCGACGTTAGAATCGACCGGTAGCGATTTGAAATAGCGGCATTTCCAGCCGTATCTGCATTTGTGTTTATTGTGTGGAAAAGCCTTGCTGTCCTGATTTGGAACTTATTTGGGTGCTCTGCTTTATCAGTCCATAGCGGAGGACTCGAAACATGCTGGTCGAACGCGGGTTGCAGGTGATGAATGTCGAGGCGGTAGGCGAAGCCTACGCCATCGCATCCAATTATCTGCGCCGGACCGGCGCGATCGCCGATACCATCGCCACCAACGAACGCCTGCTCGGCATCATCGTGCAGATGTTTCAGCGCGGCGAGTTCAACAAGATCAGGCTTGCCAACAAGGCGATTGCAAGATTCGAGGCCGAGACGCTTATTGCCTGACCCCGCAACGGAGCAATCCAACATGGACGCCGCCATCGACCGCATCATGCAGACCTACGGTCTCTTGGTGAACCAGACCGCTGCCGCCAGCGCAGAGGCCCGCGAGAAGGTGACCGAGTATGTGAAAACGCTGTTCGAAGCCGGCGAAAAGGACGAGCACCGGCTCACGGTGTGCGGCCTGACCTATCTGCGCCAGCTCGACGGCAGCAACGATCCCGTGAAGGCGGGATATACGGGGCTGTAGGATCTAGATCGCGGCGTTTGCTGCTTGTCATGCTCCGCGAAAGCGGGGCATCCAGTATGCCGCGGCTTCTCAATTCAAGCTCGATTGCTCTGGAATACTGGATCACCCGCTTTCGCGGGCGATGACGATTGTTTAGGTCACTGCTACACCTCGGTCACGACAATGACCGGGGAAACGCCATGCTCACGCTCCATCATCTCAACGACTCCCGCTCGCAGCGGATCCTGTGGCTGCTGGAAGAGCTCGGCACGCCCTATGAGATGAAGCGCTACCAGCGCCATGCGCAGACGCGGCTGGCGCCGCCGGAATTGAAGGCGGTGCATCCGCTCGGCAAATCGCCCGTCATCACCGATGGCGACGTCCGAATCGCGGAATCCGCCGCCATCGTCGATTACATCATCCGCCGCTATGGCAAGGGCGCCATGATGCCGGCGCCGGGCAGCGCCGACTACGAAGCGTATAGCGAGTGGCTGCATTACTCCGAGGGCTCGGCGATGCTGCCGCTGATGCTGAACCTCTATGTCTCGAGACTGAAGGAGGCAGGCGCGCCGCTGCATCCGCGCATCGAGAGCGAGATCGCCAACCATCTCGGCTATATCGAGGGCGCGTTGGGGACGCGCGAATTCTTCGTCGGGCCATCGCTGAGCGGCGCCGACATCCAGATGAGTTTTGTCGCCGAGGTGGCAAAGTCGTTCGGCCAGCTCGCCCCGTACCCGAATTTCGCCGCTTGGTTGACGCGCATGCACGCACGTCAGGCGTTCAAGCGCTCGGTCGAGAAGGGTGGGGCCTATCGGCTGGCAAGCTAGGCGGCCTACGGCCGCTGCCAGTGGGTCAGCTCGTAGGATCGTTCGTCGAGGTGTTCGACCAGGAGCTTACGGTAATGGGCAGCCATTTCCCGATAATGCTGCCTGGAAATCGGGTCGGTCGCGCTTTGGGCGCGCTCTTCGAACATCTCGGCCTTCTGCCGGAATACCGCCGCTTCGGACATAGGGCTAGCTCCTCTAGCACTCTGACTCGCTCAGCTAAGCCTTAGTCTCGCGAGCGGAACAGATGGCGGCTTCACGATCGGGTGACACAGCGGCCGGGGGCCAAGCCCGCAAGAATCGCCGTATTTTACCCCGGGTTCAGCGCAGAACGAGGCACCGCAAGACCACGGTGTGCAGCGCGATATGGGCAGCGGGGAGGAGGTGGAATCCCCTTCATCCCCACCATATCTTGCATAAATACCAGGCCCGTACCGCAATGGCTTGGCCATTTCCGGCCAATGTGGTATGGCGCAGGCGCTTCTTTCGACCGCCAAACCAGAACCGCCCGTAGTCGCCTAACTGGCTGCGGCGGTGGAGATATTTCGCCGATGAGCTCTTCCAGCGCCAAGCCCGCTTCCGCGCCCGACTCCTTCTTCACCGCGACCCTCGCCGAGGCTGATCCCGAGATCGCCGCCGCCATCAAGGGCGAGCTCGGCCGGCAGCGCCATGAGATCGAACTGATCGCCTCCGAAAACATCGTCAGCCGCGCCGTGCTGGAAGCGCAGGGCTCGGTGATGACCAACAAATACGCGGAAGGCTATCCCGGCGCGCGCTACTACGGCGGTTGCGAATGGGTCGACGTCGCCGAGACGCTGGCGATCGAGCGGGCGAAGAAGTTGTTTGGCGCCGGCTTTGCCAACGTTCAACCCAACTCGGGCAGCCAGATGAACCAGGCGGTCTTCCTGGCGTTGCTGCAGCCCGGCGACACCTTCATGGGACTCGATCTGGCCGCTGGCGGCCATCTTACCCACGGCGCGCCCGTCAACATTTCCGGAAAATGGTTCAAGGCGCAGCACTACACGGTGCGGCGCGAGGACCAGATCATCGACATGGACGCAGTCGCCCGCCGCGCCGAGGAGGTGAAGCCGAAGCTGATCATCGCCGGCGGCTCCGCCTATTCGCGTCCGTGGGATTTCAAGCGATTCCGCGAGATCGCCGACAGCGTCGGCGCCTACTTCATGGTCGACATGGCGCATTTCGCAGGCCTCGTGGCCGGCGGCGTCCATACCTCGCCCGTGCCTTACGCGCATGTCACGACCACCACCACGCACAAATCGCTGCGCGGCCCGCGCGGCGGCCTGATGCTGTGGAACGACGAGTCGCTCACCAAGAAGTTCAACTCGGCGGTCTTCCCGGGCCTGCAGGGCGGTCCCCTGATGCATGTTATCGCGGCCAAGGCGGTGGCGTTCGCCGAGGCGCTGCGGCCGGACTTCAAGGTCTACGCGAAGAACGTCGTCGAAAACGCCAAAGCGCTTGCCGAAAGCCTGCGCGCCCACGGCCTCGATATCGTCTCCGGCGGCACCGACAATCACCTGATGCTGGTGGATCTGCGGCCGAAGGGCCTGAAGGGCAATGTGTCGGAAAAGGCGCTGGTGCGTGCCGCCATCACCTGCAACAAGAACGGCATTCCCTTCGACCCCGAAACCCCGTTCGTCACCTCGGGTCTGCGTCTGGGCACACCGGCGGCGACCACGCGCGGCTTTGGCGTGGCCGAATTCCAGCAGGTCGGCGGCATGATCGCCGAAGTGCTGAACGCGCTGGCGCAATCGCCTGACGGCAAGGCGCCGTTGGTGGAAGCCGCCATCAAGGAACGGGTGCGGGCGCTGACCGATCGCTTCCCGATCTACCAGTAAGGCGTTTCGATGCGCTGCCCGAGCTGCAACAGTCTCGATACCCAGGTGAAGGATTCCCGGCCGACGGAAGATTCGGCCGTGATCCGGCGGCGGCGGGTGTGCATCGCCTGCAATTTCCGCTTCACCACCTTCGAGCGGGTGCAGCTCCGCGAGCTCACGGTGATCAAGCGCAACGGACGGCGGGTGCCGTTCGACCGCGACAAGCTGGTGCGCTCGGTGCAGATCAGCTTGCGCAAGCGTCCGGTCGAGCCGGAACGAGTGGAGAAGATGGTTTCCGCCATCGTGCGCGAGCTGGAGAGCGGCGGCGAGTCCGAGGTATCGTCAGAGGCGATCGGCGAGATCGTGATGGAGCACCTGCGCGAGCTCGACGACGTCGCCTATGTCCGCTTCGCCTCGGTGTATCGCAATTTCCGCGAAGCCAAGGATTTCGAAACCGTGCTGGGCGAGCTCTCCGGCGACGAGGACACCCGGCTCGCCACGATACGCAAATGATCTTCCGCATCCTGGAAGACCAGTTCGCGCAGAAAGTTCGGGATTCCAAGGCGGCCGACCAGCGCTACATGCAGCTGGCGCTGGCGCTCGGCCGGCGCGGGCAGGGGCGCACCTGGCCCAATCCGGCCGTCGGTGCGGTCGTGGTCAAGGATGGCGTCATCGTCGGCCGCGGCTGGACGCAACCGGGCGGCCGGCCGCATGCCGAGCCGGAGGCGCTGTGCCGTGCCGACGAGGCCGCGCGTGGCGCGACGCTCTACGTGACGCTCGAGCCCTGCTCGCATTTCGGCAAGTCGCCGCCTTGTGTCGATGCGGTGATCGCTTCGGGCATTTCCCGCGTGGTGTCGGCGATCGAGGATCCCAATCCCGAGGTGGCGGGGAAGGGGCACGCAAAATTGCGCGCCGCCGGAATCGCCGTCGACGTCGGCCTCGGTGCAGCGGAAGCCGCACGCGACCATGCCGGGCATTTTCGCCGCATCCGCGACAAGCGCCCACATGTGATCCTGAAGCTTGCGGTCTCAGCCGACGACAAAATTGGCGCCGCCGGTCGCAGGACGGTTGCGATCACCGGCGAGGCCGCGAAGACGCAGGTGCATCTGCTGCGGGCCCACTGTGACGCGATCGTGGTCGGCATCGGCACGGTGCTGGCCGACGATCCGCTCCTGACCTGCCGGCTGCCCGGCATGGAAGCGCGCTCGCCGGTGCGGGTGGTGTTGGATCGCGCTTTGCGCATTCCCGGCGACAGCAAGCTGGTGCGCTCGGCGCGGGCGACGCCGCTGTGGGTCATCGCGTCGGAGACGGCGGAAGCAGCTGCGGCGACGAAACTCGGCGCGGCCGGCGCGCAGGTGATCCGCGTGGCGAGCGATCTGACAAAGCCGGGTCTCGATCTCGCGGTCGCCCTGCATGCGCTCTCCGACAAAGGCATCTCGCGGCTGATGGTCGAGGGCGGCGCGCGCGTGGCGGCCGCCTTTGTCGCAGCCGGTCTCGTCGATGAAATCTGGCTGTTGCGCAGCCCCGGCAAGGTCGGTGCGGACGGCGTGCCTGCGCTCGACGCATTGCCGCTCGCCGCTATCACGCAGTCGCCGACGTTTCGGGTTCGTGCTAGCGAGACGCTGGATAAGGACACTCTCACGATCTACGAGCGCGTATAAATGTTTACGGGTATCGTCACCGACGTCGGCGAGATCACCAGCCTGAAGCCGGTGGCGCAGGGCCAGCTGCACCGCATGCGCATCGCTTGCGGCTACGACCAGAAAACCATTGCCGACGGCGCCTCGATCGCCTGCAACGGCGTGTGCCTGACAGTGGTCGCCTCCGGCACGGAAGGCGGCAAGACCTGGTTCGATGTCGATGCCGCCGCCGAGACGCTGTCGATGACGACCGCGAAGCATTGGGCGGCAGGAACAAAACTCAACCTGGAGCGCGCGCTGAAGATCGGCGATGAGCTCGGCGGCCATATCGTGGCAGGCCACGCCGACGGCATCGCGACCATCGAGAAGCGCGAAGACTTGCCTGACATGGCCCGCATCATGCTGCGCACCACGCGGGAGCTGGCGCGCTTTATCGCCACCAAAGGCTCGGTGACGCTGGATGGTGTCTCGCTGACCGTGAATACAGTCGAAAACGTCACATTCTCCGTGTTGATCATCCCGCATACGCTAAGTGTGACCACGCTGAACGGCTGGCGCGAGGGCAGCGAGGTCAACATCGAGGTGGATTTGATGGCCCGCTATGCGGCGCGTCTGTCGGAAATGAAATAGGCGGGCCTTGGCAGCGCGGGCTCTCGCGCCTACAACGCCACGACATCGAAACCGGAAGCAAGAAATGGCAGACGCGCGGCGCGCACCTCTGAAGGACCAGACCGACATTTCGGGCGCCCGCGCGCTGATCGTCGAGGCGCGGTTCTATGACGACATCCAGGACGCGATGCTGGAAGGCGCGGTCGCGGAACTGAAACAGGCCGGCGTGTCGCATGACGTCATCACGGTGACGGGTTCGCTGGAGATTCCTGCGACGATCGCGATTGCGCTCGATGCCGCCGAAAAGAACGGCAAGCCCTATGACGCGGCGATTGCGCTTGGCTGCGTCATCCGCGGCGACACCATCCATTTCGAGATCGTCTCGATGGAATCCTCGCGCGCGCTGATGGAGCTTTCCGTCGCACGCAAGCTTCCGCTCGGCAACGGCATCATCACCGTCAATACCGAGGAGCAGGCCTGGGCGCGGGCCCGCGTCAGCGAGCTCAACAAGGGCGGCGATGCCGCGCGCGCGGCGCTTGCGGTGTTGCGCATCAAGCGCCGGCTGGCGAAGGGCTGATATGGCCGAGGGCAAGAACAAGGCGGCGAAAGCCCCGGAAAAGAAGGCGAACCGCCGCGGCGCCGCGCGGCTGGCGGCCGTGCAGGCGCTGTACCAGATGGACATCGCCGGCGCGGGGATCAACGACGTCTTTGCCGAGTTCGAGAGCCACTGGATCGGCAACGAGGTCGAGGGCGAGAAATACCTGCCGGCCGAAGCAGCCTTCTTCCGCGACGTCGTCTCCGGCGTGGTGCGGGACCAGGCGAAGCTCGATCCGCTGATCGACGATGCGCTGTCAAAAGGCTGGCCGTTGAAGCGGATCGACGCGATTTTGCGCGCGGTGCTGCGCGCTGGCTCCTATGAGCTCGAGCATCGCAAGGATGTACCCGGCCGCGTCGTGGTGTCGGAATATGTCGACGTCGCGCACGCCTTTGTCGAGCAGGACGAGACCGGCATGGTCAATGCCGTGCTCGACCAGATCGGGCGGCAGTTCCGTGCCGACGAGTTCGGACCTGCGGGAGGACGTTGATCAGACCTGTCGGGAACGGCGCAGCATTGCAGCCGCAACCGGCAGAACAAGCATGAGCAGGTAGTACAAGTAGACGTCCAGCTTGTAGTATCCATCTGGCGGATTGAGCAGCTTCACGAGGAAGAAGTAGTCGCAGATGATGGCGATGACGGCCCAGATGACGCCGAGCAGGATCGCCTCGCCAATTTTGGAGACACGGATCCATTTCCACAGCACGAGGCAGGTCAGCGCGATGCCGAACGGCGTTACATACCAACCGATATGCGCCGGAGGGACGATTGGGTAGAAGCAGAACCCCAGGAAGTAGCCGGCAAGCCAGAGCAGGAATCCCCAGCCAAGGCCGTCCCGCACGATGAGACTGCGCATGTCGATCACCTTCGTTTCATTGCCGGGCCTGTCTATTGGCTCGCGCGACCGGCTCGTCAAGCCATCATCGCGGGAGCGCTTGCGATGACGGCATCCGGTGAAGACTCGCTGATCGCGCGCTATTTCAAGCCGATCGCAACCGATCCGGGCGCGTTTTCTCTCGACGACGATGCGGCGTTGCTGAAGGCGATGGGTGCCGACATCGTGGTGACGACGGATGCCATCGTCGAGGGCGTGCACTTCCTGTCGGGCGATCCGCCGGAGACGATCGCGCGCAAGGCGCTGCGGGTGAATCTGTCCGATCTCGCCGCCAAGGGCGCGGCGCCCGCGGGCTTCGTGCTGACGCTGGCGTTGCGCGCGGCCGACGATGCCTGGCTGAGACCGTTCGCGGCTGCGCTCGGCGATGACGCGAAATCTTACGCTTGTCCGCTGCTCGGTGGCGATACCGTGTCCACGCCCGGCCCGCTGACCATCTCCATCACCGCCTTCGGCCGGGTGCCGGCCAACAAAGTGGTTCATCGCAGCGGCGCCCAGCGCGGCGACCGCGTGGTGGTGACGGGCACGATCGGCGATGCCGTGCTCGGCCTCGACATCCTCAAGGGCGGGGCGGTTGCCTCGGCGTTGGCGGGCGATGATGCCGCGCTGCAGTTGCTGGTCGGCCGCTACCGCGTGCCGCAGCCGCGCAACGCACTTGCTGCCGTCATCCGCGCCCACGCCAGCGCCGCGATGGATGTTTCCGATGGACTCGCGGGTGACCTGACCAAACTATGTGCCGCATCCGGCGTATCCGCAGCGATTCATGCGCCGGGCATTCCATTGTCGCGGCCCGCTGCGACGCTCGTCGCCAATCGCACGGTCGGAATTGACAGGTTGATCACCGGCGGTGACGACTACGAAATCCTCTGCACCATTCCTGATGCCGAATTTGAGGCCTTTGCGCGGGATGCGCGGAAAGCGGGCGTGGCGGTGACCGCGATTGGCGCGGTCATCGCCGGAAATGCGATTCCCTCGTTCCTGGACGCCCACGGCAGGGAACTTGCGCTGAAGCGCCGCTCCTGGAGCCACTTCTAGAAATCCGTCCAAAAGCCAGGTTTTGGGCGTGAGATACCTGCCAAAATTGCCAGTTTTGGCCCTCCGCGGCGTTGCGCCGGGGGACCCTTTTTGGCATGGTCCCGGCCGATTTGAGGCCGCCCTTTTGGGGAGGGCAGGCCTCCTTTTTGACGCCCACCGCGTCCGCGGTGCTGGCGAGGGGCCAAATCAAAGATCTGAGGCAACTTCAATGACAGCATTATGGGTGATTGTGCTCTGCGGAGTGCTTTCCATCGTCTACGCCATCTGGGCCACGTTCTCCGTGCTGAACTCGGATGCAGGCAATCCGCGGATGCAGGAAATCGCCGCCGCCGTGCGGGAGGGCGCGCAGGCCTATCTGCGCCGCCAGTACACCACGATCGGCATCGTCGGCATCGTGATCTTCGCACTGCTCGGCTACTTCCTCGGCTGGCTCGTTGCGGTCGGCTTTGCCATCGGCGCGGTCCTGTCGGGCGCGGCCGGCTTCATCGGCATGAACGTCTCGGTGCGCGCCAACGTCCGCACCGCGCAGGCGGCGACCACCTCGCTCGCCAGCGGCCTCGAACTCGCCTTCAAGGCGGGTGCCATCACCGGGCTCCTGGTGGCCGGTCTCGCACTGCTCGGCGTCACCCTCTATTTCGGCTTCCTCACCTTCTCGATGAAGCTCGCGCCCAACAGCCGCACCGTCGTCGACGCCATGGTCGCGCTCGGCTTCGGCGCCTCGCTGATCTCGATCTTCGCTCGTCTCGGCGGCGGCATCTTCACCAAGGGGGCCGACGTCGGCGGCGACCTCGTCGGCAAGGTCGAGGCCGGCATTCCCGAGGACGATCCGCGCAACCCCGCCACCATCGCCGACAACGTGGGCGACAATGTCGGCGACTGCGCCGGCATGGCGGCCGACTTGTTCGAGACCTACGCGGTGACCGCGGTCGCCACCATGGTGCTGGCCGCGATCTTCTATGCCTCTTCGCCGCTGCTGCTGAACATGATGACACTGCCGCTCGCCATCGGCGGCGTCTGCATCATCACCTCGATCATTGGCACCTTCTTCGTCAAGCTCGGCGCCAACCAGTCGATCATGGGCGCGCTGTACAAGGGTCTGATCGCCACCGGCATCCTGTCGCTCGCAGGCGTCGCCGGCGTGATCTACTATCTGGTCGGCTTCGGCCCGCTCGCCGGCGTCAAGTACACGGGCCTTTCGCTGTTCGAATGCGGCATCGTCGGCCTCGTCGTCACCGGCCTGATCATCTGGATCACCGAATACTACACCGGCACCGACTATCGCCCGGTGAAGTCGATCGCCGCCTCGTCGGTGACCGGCCATGGCACCAACGTGATCCAGGGCCTCGCCATCTCGATGGAGGCGACCGCGCTGCCCGCGATCGTCATCATCGCCGGCATCCTCGTCACCTACAGCCTGGCCGGCCTGTTCGGCATTGCGATTGCGACCACCACCATGCTGGCGCTGGCCGGCATGATCGTCGCGCTCGACGCCTTTGGGCCGGTTACCGACAACGCCGGCGGCATCGCCGAAATGGCGGGCCTGCCCAAGGAAGTCCGCAAGTCGACCGACGCGCTTGATGCGGTCGGCAACACCACCAAGGCGGTCACCAAGGGCTACGCGATCGGTTCGGCTGGTCTGGGCGCACTGGTGCTGTTCGCGGCCTACAATGAAGACCTGAAATTCTTCATCGCCTCGAAGAACGCCTACTTCGCCGGCGTCGATCCGAACTTCTCGCTGAACAACCCGTATGTCGTGGTGGGCCTCCTGTTCGGCGGCCTGCTGCCGTATCTGTTCGGCGCGATGGGCATGACCGCGGTCGGCCGCGCCGCCGGCTCGATCGTCGAGGAAGTGCGCCGCCAGTTCCGCGAGAAGCCGGGCATCATGCAGGGCACGGACAAGCCGGACTACGGCAAGGCCGTCGATCTCCTGACCAAGGCGGCGATCAAGGAAATGATTATCCCCTCGCTGTTGCCGGTGCTCTCGCCGATCGTCGTTTACTTCCTGATCTACTTCATCGCGGGCGGCGGCGCGGCCGGCAAGTCGGCGGCGTTCTCGGCCGTCGGCGCCATGCTGCTCGGCGTGATCGTCACCGGCCTGTTCGTCGCGATTTCGATGACCTCAGGCGGCGGCGCCTGGGACAACGCCAAGAAGTACATCGAGGACGGCCACTACGGCGGCAAGGGCAGTGATGCCCACAAGTCCGCGGTGACCGGCGACACCGTCGGCGATCCCTACAAGGATACGGCGGGCCCCGCGGTCAACCCGATGATCAAGATCACCAACATCGTGGCGCTCTTGCTGCTCGCAATCCTCGCGCACTGAGCGAGGGTAAGACCCCAGAATGAAAAACCCCGCGGTGCAAGCCGCGGGGTTTTTGTTGGGATGGCTGTGAAACTCTCACCGTCATTGCAAGCGAAGCGAAGCAATCCACCTATCCCGGCGGAGAAAGCTGGATTGCTTCGTCGCTTTCGCTCCTCGCAATGACGCCGTCGACGTCACTTCACGTCCATCTCCAGCCCTTCCTTCTCGATAATGCCCGCGAACTTCTTCGTCTCGGCTTCGACAAAGGCGCTGTACTGCTCCGGCGTGCCCCAGTCGGTACGGGCGCCCATGGCGGCGATGTTCTTCTTGACGTCGTCGCGCTCCAGCATCGCCTTGATCTGCTTGTTGAGCTCGTCGACGACGGGTCGCGGCGTCGCTTTCGGCAGGAAGATGCCGAACCAAGAGGAGACATCGAAATTGGCGAGCTCCGGACCGGCCTCGCGCATGGTCGGCAGGTTCGGTGCCAGCGCGCTGCGCTCCGGCGTGGTGACGCAGAGGCCGTTGAGCTTGCCGTCCTCGACCTGCGGCAGCGATGGAAAGAGATTGTCGAACAGCACCTGGATGTCGCCGGCCAAGCCCGCCTGCAGCGCAGGCCCCGCGCCGCGGAACGGCACATGCGTCATCTTCAATCCCGTGAGCTGCAGGAACCAGGCGGCGGTGAGGTGAGGGCTCTGCCCGGTGCCGGAGGAGCCATAGGTAAGCTTGTCCGGATTGGCCCTGAGGAACGCGATCAGTTCCGGGATCGATTTGAGGCCAGTCGAGGGATGCGCCGACACGATGTTCGGGATCCGGATCATGTTGGAGACCGGCTGCAGCTGGTCCGCCTTGTAGGTGATATTCTTGTAGATCCGGTAGGCGATCGCGTTCGGCCCAGGATTGCCGACTAGGATCGTATGGCCGTCGGCTTTCGCGCGCACCACTTCGACGGTGCCGATGGTGCCACCGGCGCCGGAGCGATTTTCCACGATCGCGGATTGACCCCATACCGACTGCAAATGCGCGGCCAGCAGCCGTCCCATCACGTCGGTGCTGCCGCCAGGGGCTGCGGGCACGATCAGCTTGACGGTTTCGGTCGGCCGCCAATCGCCCGCGCCGAGGCTCGAACGCGGCACGATCGCCGCTGATGTCAGTGCGGCGGCGCCTGCGAGGATGCGGCGGCGAGACAGCAGTCTGGTGGTCACGATATTCCTCCCTGCGGGATTGTTGCTTTGTGCCCGAAGGGTAGGAAGCGCGGCGCGGCAGGGCAAGCGCGCGATTGCGCGCACGCGACCGCACTTAGTTGAAGCGGGAGGAGGCGCCGACTTAGTTGAAGCTGAGCAGCTTGAACAGCGGCGTCAGGTAGCTGAGCTCCTGGCCGGAGGTCGGCGTGGTCCGGCTGATGAAATCAAAGATCTTGCCATCCTGCAGGCCGTAATTGGCCAGACGCCGCACCTGCCGTTTCTTGTCGAAATAGATCGCGATCACCCGCTGGTCGACGACCTGCTGGTTCATGAAGGCGACCTTCCGCTCGCTCCGCTGCGAGATGTAGTAAAACACCTCGCCATCCAGCGTCGCGACGGTGGAGGGCGTGCCCATCACGATCAGCACCTGGTCTTGGCTCGCGCCGATCGGGATTTGCTCGAGTGCGCCGGGCGGCAGGATGTAGCCCTTCTGGAATTGTTCGCCGGTGCAGCCGGCGACGGCGGCCGCTACCAGCGCCGCCGCGGCGATGGCGCGCCAGTGCGACTTGCCACGCGTCGTAAGCGCGCGAGAGCCTGAGTGGGCAAATAAGGTCATTAGCGGAACTGTCCCGTCCCCTTGCCTCCAGCGAGGCGTTGACGTACCGGGCTAGCTTGCGGATTGCAACAGACGCGGGCCCGGCTCCGCGCGCGGAACCCACAATGCTCTGGCCGTTCAATCACTTCAGGAAACCCCGGCTCGCCCCGCCGGGCACCATCGAGGCCATCTATGGCACGATCGTGACGCAGGCGCGAGAACCGTTGTTTTACCGGGACTTGGGCGTGCCGGATACGGTTAACGGCCGTTTCGACCTGGTCCTGCTGCACCTGTGGCTGGTCCTGCGCCGCCTCAAATCCGTTGGGTCCGGAACGGCCCTGTCGCAGGCCCTGTTCGACCATTTCTGCAGCGATATGGACGACAATCTGCGCGAGATGGGAATCGGCGACCAGGCCGTGCCGAAACGCATGCGGGCCTTTGGCGAGGCCTTCTATGGCCGCACCGCGGCCTACGATATGGCCCTGGCCGAGGGCAACGAGGCCTTCGCCGGCGCAATCTGCAAGAACGTGCTCGATGGTCAGAAGATCGACAAGGCGAGGTTGCTTGCGGCCTACGCTGGAGCCGCGATGGCGGATCTTGCGCAGCTTGATGACGCCATACTGCTGGGCGGCGACTGGCGGTTTCGTCTCCCCGATCAAACGAGGGCGCAGTGAACAGCCGGCACGACAGGCCCGATCCTTGGCGCGCGCCCTTGCAAGTCGCGCAAATCCCCGAACGGGGGCTGCATCGCGAACTCGACGCCGATGAAATGCAGCGCAAGGCCATGGCCGAGATCGGCGGCCTGCGCGAGGTGATTTCCGCACACGCATCGTTCGATGTGACGCCGAAAGCCGGCGGTCGCTTCCATGTGGCAGGCCATGTGCACGCGCGGGTCGGGCAGACCTGTGTGGTGACGCTCGATCCGATCGAGACCGACATCGACGAGCCGATCGACCTGATGTTCGCGCCGCCGGAGCAAATCCCCGCGCTGTCCGACCTCGTGGACGATGCGGCCGCAGCCGACGATGACGTCGATCCACCCGAGCCGATCGAAGGCGGCGTCATCGATCTTGGCCGCCTCGCCACCGACGCGCTGTTCCTCGGCATCGATCCCTATCCGCGTAAGCCGGAGGCGGTGTTCGATCACGAGGTCACACCGCCCGATCCGGAGGACCATCCCTTCGCGGCGCTGAAAGCGAAGGTCAAGGCGAAGGCGAAGCGCAAGCCGAAAGGCAAGTAAGCCACGGCTTCTCGCCACCGGTTCTCACGCCTCACGTGAGCGGACTTCGCGCTTGTCTCAGATATCCAGCGCAACCTGTTGAATTTATGCATTTAATTTGCGCCGCGCGAATCCCCGTGTTATTCCCGCCCTACTGCGGGGATGGCGGTCAAGAGGTTGTGTCAGGGCGGGGAAACGTTATTGTCGCGGCCCGGCCGGGACGCAGGGGCGGCGCTTGGTCGCGTCGCATTCCGCGACGGCATCAAGTTGCGCCGGTCCAAGCACGGCAAGACCGCAAGAGATCAGGTTTCCGGGACGTTCATGCCGCAAAAGGTTCGAATAGCGCTTGACGCCATGGGTGGCGATGTCGGCGCTTCGGTGGTCATTCCCGGCGCCGCGATTTCGTTGAGCCGGCATCCCAACACCGAGTTTCTGTTGTTCGGCGATCGCGCCAGGATCGAGCCCGAACTCGCCAAGCATCCTGCGCTGACGAAGGCCGCACGCGTCATCCACACTGCCATTGCCGTCAGCATGGACGACAAGCCGAGCCAGGCGCTGCGCCGTGGCCGCAAGACGTCTTCGATGTGGCTCGCCATCGAGGCCGTGAAGAAGGGCGAGGCCGACGTCGCGGTCTCCGCCGGCAACACCGGCGCGCTGATGGCGATGGCGCGCTTTTGCCTGCGCACGCTGCCCGGCATCGACCGCCCGGCGATCGCCGCGGTCTGGCCGACCATGCGCGGCGACTCCATCGTGCTCGATCTCGGCGCCACCATCGGCGGCGATGCGCGTCATCTGGTGGCGCTCGCGGTGATGGGCTCGGCGATGGCGAGCGTGCTGTTCGAAAAGGAGCGACCGACCGTAGGCCTGCTCAATATCGGGGTCGAGGAGATCAAGGGGCACGAAGAGATCCGCGAGGCCGCGGAATTGTTGCGCACGTCGAACCTGCCGCAGCTCGAATATGTCGGCTTTGTCGAAGGCGACGGCATCGGCCAAGGGGCGGCCGATGTGATCGTCTCCGAGGGCTTTTCCGGCAACATCGCGCTCAAGGCCGCCGAAGGCACCGCGCGGCAGATGAGCGACTTCCTGCGGGAGGCGCTGTCGCGGACCTGGCTGACCCGGATCGGCTATCTCCTTGCCAGGGGGGCCTTCAAGGAGTTGCGGGAGAAGCTCGATCCCAACAAATCCAATGGCGGAGTGCTGCTCGGCCTCAACGGCGTGGTGGTGAAGAGCCATGGCGGGACCAACGCCGAAGGCTTTGCCTATGCGGTCGATGTTGGCTATGAGACGGTCCACTACGATCTCCTCACCAAGATCAATGGCATGCTCAATCGTGACGGCGGTGCGCTTTCCAAGGCGCAGACCGCACAGGAGGCTGTTTCGTGACTGCGATACGTTCGGTCGTGCTCGGCTGCGGCTCCTATCTGCCGCAGAAGGTGCTGACCAATGCCGAACTGGCGGCACGAATTGACACGTCCGACGACTGGATCGTGCAGCGCACCGGCATCCGCCAGCGTCACATCGCAGCCGATGACGAGTTCACCTCGCATCTCGGTATCAATGCCGCGCGCGCAGCGCTTGCCGACGCCGGCGTCGATGCGCAATCGATTGACCTGATCGTGGTGGCGACCTCGACCCCGGACAACACGTTTCCGGCCACCGCGGTCGCGGTCCAGAACGGGCTCGGCATCCATCATGGCGCGGCCTTCGACCTGCAGGCGGTCTGCTCCGGTTTCATCTTTGCACTCGCCACCGCCGACAATTTCCTGCGCGCCCGCGCCTACAAGCGCGCGCTGGTGATCGGCGCCGAAACCTTTTCGCGTATCCTCGACTGGGAGGACCGCACCACCTGCGTGCTGTTCGGCGACGGCGCCGGCGCCGTGGTGCTGGAGGCGCAGGAACAGCCGGGCACGAGTTCCGACCGCGGCATCCTGACCACACATCTGCGCTCCGACGGCCGGCACAAGGCGAAACTCTATGTCGATGGTGGTCCCGGTTCGACCAAGACCGTCGGCTATCTGAAGATGGAGGGCCGCGAGGTCTTCAAGCACGCGGTCGGCATGATCACCGACGTGATCGTCGATGCCTTCAAGGCCACGGGAACCAGCGCCGACGACCTCGACTGGTTCATTCCGCACCAGGCCAACAAGCGAATCATCGATGCCTCCGCCCACAAGTTGCATATTGCGCCGCAGAAGGTGGTTTTGACGGTGGATATGCACGGCAACACCTCGGCGGCATCGATTCCGCTGGCGCTGTGCGTTGCGGTGAGGGACGGACGCGTCAAAAAAGGCGATCTGGTGATGCTGGAAGCCATGGGTGGCGGCTTCACCTGGGGCTCGGCGCTGGTCCGCTGGTAAGTGTGGCATAAACAATTCAACGCAAATTATAAGTGTGATTTCATGCTCTTGCATGATGCTCGCTGTTGACCATGGTTTGCTAACCTCCTAATTTCAGGGAACAAATTTGTTCGCCGATAGTGCGGGGCAGGCGATGACCACGGGAACGGGCAAGACAGTCACACGCGTCGATCTGTGCGAAGCGGTCTACCAGAAGGTGGGCCTGTCGCGGACAGAGTCGTCGGCGTTCGTTGAACTGGTTTTGAAAGAGATCACCGATTGTCTGGAGAAAGGCGAGACAGTGAAGCTGTCTTCGTTCGGCTCCTTCATGGTCCGCAAGAAGGGGCAGCGTATCGGACGCAATCCCAAGACCGGCACCGAGGTACCGATTTCGCCGCGCCGTGTGATGGTGTTCAAGCCGTCGGCGATCCTGAAGCAGCGTATCAACGGGCACGCTGTCACCAACGGCGACGCCAAGGACGACTAACGCTCAGCGATAGCGAGCGGAAAGGAGCGGGCATTTGGACAAGGCGCCCGATGCGTTCCGTACCATCAGTGAAGTCGCGGACGAACTCGACATTCCCCAGCATGTGCTGCGTTTCTGGGAGACGCGCTTCGCGCAAATCAAGCCGATGAAGCGTAGCGGCGGCCGCCGCTACTACCGGCCCGACGACGTCGATCTGCTCAAGGGCATCCGCCGTCTGTTGTACGGCGAGGGCTACACCATCCGCGGCGTGCAGCGCATCCTCAAGGAGCACGGCATCAAGGCGGTGCAGGGCCTTGCTGATTCCTCGGTCGCCGCCTCGTTCGGCGCGGTCGAGAAGACGCTCGAACACACCATGGCGGAAGAGGAGGGCGACGCACCGGCCTCCTTCGAGGGTGACGACGAGGATTATGAGGGCGCCGACGACGGCATCGATTTCCGCTTCCTTGAGCTCGACGAGGACGGCCTTGCGAAAAACCTCCCGGAACCTGCCGCCGCCGCCGGCCGCTTGCTGGACCGCGCCCGCCTGGAAGGCGTGCTGCAGGATTTGATCGCCGCCCGGCAATTGCTCGATTCGGCACTCCGGGAAGGCTGACCCGGCGCGTTCCCGCATCGGCGGACCGTTCCGGCCCGATCGGCTTCTTGCGCTGGGAGGCGATGAACGCTAAGGGAACGGCATCGGAGCGTGGCGCAGCCCGGTTAGCGCACTAGTCTGGGAGACTAGGGGTCGGAGGTTCAAATCCTCTCGCTCCGACCATTAAATCAACGGGTTATGGCCTTGCCGCTTCCGACCGGTGCATCAAGGGAAGCACTTTTGAAGCGCCATAGCTCGCGCGCGAACAGCCAAGGTTCTTAGGCCGCGCGATGGGTCTTCTCCGCTTCATGCTGGCGCTTGCGGTCGCCTCCGGACACGCGGGGGGCTTTTTCGGCGCCGACATCTATCCGATGGTGGCGGGCAACATCGCCGTCCAGATCTTCTACATGATCTCCGGTTTCCTGATCGCGCTGATCCTGAGCGGCAAATATGCCGATACGCCGCAAGGCAACTGGATTTTCTACAGCAACCGCGCGGTGAAGATTTACGTGCCGTATCTCGCGATCCTCGCGGTGAGCGTTGCAGTGTGGCTGGTGGCCCGCGCCACAAGCGGGAATGCCGGTCCGCTCCAGCCTTTTTTCGGCGGGGCGATGAGCTTCGGCGCCTGGACATATGCGATCCTCACCAATCTGTTCCTGATCGGCATGGAATGGGGCTCGATGCTGATCGAGCGGGGCGGGGAGCTGTTCCTCTCGATCCATGCCATCGAGCAACCGCCGAATGCCAGCCAGTACAACCCGATCGTTCCGGCCTGGACGCTGTCGCTCGAGCTGACGTTCTACCTGATCGCTCCATTCGTCCTGCGCCGTCATTTTCTGCTCATCGCGGCGCTGGCGCTGGCGAGCTATTTCTTTCGCTTTGAGGCCTATGCCAATGGCTACCGCAGCCTCGCAACCGAGTACCGTTTCTTTCCGTTCGAGCTGAGCCTCTTTCTCTACGGCGCGCTGAGTTTCCGCGTCTATCGCTTCCTCAGGGAGCGGGAGTTGATGTTCCCCGCGTTCTCGCTGGCCTTCACCGCGATTTGCGTGGTCGGTGCGATTTCGCTGCCGCAATACGTCAGCCGGCATCCGTATCAGCTCTATGCGGTGATCGGCCTGGCGCTGCCTTCCTTCTTCGATTTCTCGACGCGGCATCGCTGGGACCGCTGGCTTGGCGATCTTTCCTATCCGCTCTATCTCGTGCATTGGCCGGTGTGTGCCTTTGCGCTGGCCAGCGTGGGCGATGCGGCCAAAGGGCCGCTCTATGCCTATCTTGTCGTGCTCGCATCCATCGCCCTCTCCATCGCGATCAATCACTTCTTGGTCTATCCGGTCGACCAATGGCGACAGAACCGCGCGCGCCGCGCGTCCGCGTCGGCTGCGCCTGAACTTCTGCACCGGCAAGATAGCGTTGCGGTCTGAGCGACCATGCTGGCACGCGCCGCCTCAATCGACGTTACCCCGCGCGACCGGCCGGTACGGCTCGCCGGCTATGCGGCGCGCACGGCACCGGTCTCCACCGTCCTCGACCCCATCGAGATTTCGGCCGTGCTCCTCGAAGCGGGCACGCGGCGCTGCCTGATCTTCAGCTTCGACCTGATGGCCGTGGGCGCCGAGTTGCAGCACGCGATCCACGCGAGGCTTGCCGCCCACGGTTTTGCGCCAGCCGAGATCATGCTGCTCGCCTCGCACACCCATTTTGCGCCCGCAACCGACCGCGCCTGCGCGCCGCTCGGCGTTCCCGATGAGCAATTCGTGAACGATCTAGCGGCCGCCTCGGAGGACCTGTTCAGGCGAATGCGGCAGGAAGAGCCAGCCGAGAGCCGGTTGGAGATCAAGGGCGGCTGCCTCAACCATTCCGTCAACCGTCGCCGCTACTGGCCGTTTCCCACGGTCGGCCGCGCCTATGGTTTCCGGCTGACCAGCACGGTGATGGCGCCGAATCCGGATGGGCCGAGCGACGAGCTTGCAACGGTGCTGTTGCTTCGCCGCGCGGACAGCGATGCGGTCGTTGCCGCCATCTGGCACTACACCTGTCACCCCACTGCGGTCGTTCCCCCCAATGTCATCAGCGCGGATTTTCCGGGAGCGGTGCGGCGCGCGTTGCGCCGGCGGTTTGGCGAAATTCCGTGCCTATTCGCGCAAGGATTTTGCGGCGACGTCAGTCCGAACATCATGGGCGCCGGTCTGCAGGAGAGCGTCGGCGGCCGGCTCCGCCGCTTCGTGCGCAAGCTTATCTCGGGGCCGACCTTTTCACCTCGGGTCGCCGGCGATTGGGCGCGCTGGAGCGAGGGCCTTGCCGACAAGGTCGTTGCGATCGCCGAGCATCCTGCCGGGACGACAGACGCCGCCGCGGCGCTTTCGGTCGGCATGGCACAGATTCCGCTTGCCGAATTCTTTCGCGGCAGCGCCCCGGACAAGCCCCTCACCGTTCAGGCCCTTCGGCTCGGCGAGGCCTTTGAGCTTGTCGCGCTGTCGGCGGAAGTCACCGTGGATTGGCAATCGATCCTCGATTGCGCGCTGCCGGCCGCCGACGGGCGGCTCCGGCTTTACGCCGGCTACCTCGGTGCCCTCTACGGCTATCTGCCGACGCCCCGGCAGATCGGCGAGGGCGGTTATGAAGTGACGGGATTCCAGCGGCTGTTCGGGCTTTCCGGTAACTTTGATGCCGGGAAGATTGCGCCAGCCGTGATCGGCTGTGTTAAGCGGGCCATCGATGACCTCTAGTCCCGCCATGGCTGCCCGCGTCTTCACGCTGGACGACCAGCGCGAATTCGCGCGGGCATCGGGCGACTTCAATCCGCTGCATTTCGATGCGCAGTTTGCCCGCCGTACCCAGATGGGCGCGCCGGTCGTGCATGGCATCCACACCCTGCTGTGGGTGCTGGAGAGCGTGCTGCGAACCAACAGCCTTGACCTCCAACACATCCGGGCCCGCTTTCATCAGCCGCTGTTCCTTGATGAGACCGCGGAGGTGCGGATCGGCACTCGGTCGGAGAGCGCCATCGATCTCGATGTCGTCGCCGCGGGCGCGACCGTCGCCGCGATCAAGCTTTCATCGCGGCCTGGAAAAGTTTTGCGATCGTCCGCAAGCGAGGCGCTCGAGCCGCGCAGGTTTGGGCAACCGGTCGACCTGCCGTTCGAGCAAATACTGGATCAGCGCGGCGCCGTCGCGGCAGCGGCAACTGAAGCGGAAATTCGTCGCTTGTTTCCTGCGCTCTCGCGTACGTTCGGTACTGCTGCGGTGGGCGCCTTGATGGCGACGTCGCAGATCGTGGGCATGGCGTGTCCGGGGCTGCATTCGCTGTTTGCCGGCCTCGATGTGACCCGTGACGCCGCAAGCGATACGCGCGCGGTTGGCTACGCCGTCAGCAAGGTCGATGCGCGCTTTCGCTCGGTGCAGATCGACATTACCGGCTCTGGCCTCTCCGGCCGGCTCGACGCCTTCGCCCGCCCGCAGCCACCTGCTCAGGCCGACATGACGACGGTCGCAATGCGCGTGACCGGAAAACCGTTCGCAGGGCAGCGCGCCCTCATCATCGGCGGCTCGCGCGGGCTCGGCGAGGTCGCCGCCAAGATCATCGCGGCCGGTGGCGGCCATCCCGTCATCACCTTCCGCGAAGGCGCACGGGAAGCCGAGAAGGTCGCCGCAGAAATTCGGCAGGCAGCAGGCGCGTGCGATGTCATCCAATATGATGCGCTTCGGCCGGCGGACGAACAGCTTGCCAGCGTTCGCGCGGTCGACAGCTGCTACTACTTCGCGACGGCAAAAATCTTCCAGCGCAAGTCGGCACTGTTCGAGCCCGACAAGTTCCGGATTTTTCTGGATCACTATGTCGATGGATTCTTTCGGCTTTGCGCTTCCCTCGCGCGGCACGATGCCGGGAAGGTCGCGATCTTCTACCCGTCGACGACCGCGCTCGATGCGCCGACCGCCGGTATTGCCGAATACGCCATGGCCAAGGCGGCCGGCGAAACGCTGGTTCAGCAGTTGAACGCCTTCCTGCCCGCCGTTCAGGTGATCTCCCGCCGGCTGCCGCGCATCGCAACCGACCAGACCGCCACGGTCGGCGTCGCCAGCGCCCAGAATGCGTTGGACGTGCTCTTGCCTATTGCGCACGAGGTCCAGCAGGCAGCCCGTCTCGCAGCACAGGCCGCGCGCGGATAATTTCCATGCCCAGCGCGCTTCGCAGCACCGTCAAACGCATTGCCCAGAAAGTGCTGGGCCAGGGCAATGTGCGCGACTTCGTCCGCACGCGACGGCTCTGGCTGGACAAGAAGATCTATCGCCGCCGAATCGAAGTCGCCGAACTGCGCCAGTACCTGATCGATCTCGGCGTCGTCAGAGGCCGTACGGTGTGGGTGCAGTCGTCGTGGAACGAGTTCTTCAACGTTCCGATGAAGCCAAGCGAAGTCATCGATCTCCTGCGCGACCTGATCGGGCCCGAGGGCACGCTGGCGATGCCGGCGTTTCCGATCGACCATGACCCGAGCAAGGTATTTTTGGTGGACCGCGCGCCTGTTTACACGGGGCTGTTGTGCGAGGTGTTCCGCCGCGTGAGCGGTGTGCAGCGGAGCATTCATCTCAGCTCCTCCGTGTGCGCCATCGGCCCCAATGCGGATTTCCTTGTCAGGGATCACCATCGCACGCTGATGACCTGGGGAAAGCAATCGCCGTTTTGCCGCTTGATGGAGGTGGATGCCCGCATGATCGGGCTCGGTGCCGGATTCAATTTCATGACGCCGCTGCATGCGGTGGAATGCCTGCTTTATGACGAGGTGCCGTTTTTCCGCCAGGTGTTCAACGGCACGATCCGCTACCGCTGGAAGCGCGCCAATGGCGAGACCGGTGAACACGAATTTCTCAAGCGCAGCGGCGACATCCGGCCGCAGCGGCTGCGGCGGCATTTCGGGCCCGACATCTGCACGGACGCAAAACTCTCCAATTTGAAGATGATGGCGTCCGATGCTAAACCCTTTATCGAACACGCGGTCGCACTCGGCCGCAAGGGGATCACGATGTACATTGAACCGGTTCCGAAGCTGGAGCTGTTCGTTCCAGTCGCGAGGGCGTCGAATTGATGGACGGCACCTCCGGCAATGCGCAGGCGGCCATTCTCGACCGGCTGCAGGAGATTTTCCGCGCCGAGCTCGACGATGACGATCTCAGCATCGGAATGGACACGCGCCAGGCCGATCTCAAGGCGTGGGATAGTCTCGCGCATATCCGCCTCGTCAGCGGCATCGAGAGCGAGTTCGACTTCCAGTTCAATCTGTCCGAGATCGAGGAGATCACCTCGGTGCGCCAGTTCGTGGATGCCATCCGGGAACATCTGAAGTGAGCGAAGACGCCGCGAGGTCTGGTGCTAGATTGCCGGTGCAGGCGCTGCCCTGGCTGCCGCGGCCTGCCGGCAAGATGCGCGACAGGCTCGCCGCGCTTCCCGCCGATCCGCTGCAGGCGCTAAACGACCTGCGTGCGCTCGCGCAGGCCGGATGGGAGGAGGCCGAGCTGCGCCAGCTGGGACGCAAGGCGAGAGGCATCCTCAAGGCCGCGCCACCTTCGTTTGCGGCCGCCGCCCGTAAGCAGGGACTCGCTCCCGTTCATCTGCTGCTTCTCTCGGCCAGCACCGCCAACCACCTCGCTGATAGCCTGATCGGGACAGCAATCCGTTTCGGCTTTCTGCTGCAGCTCACCATCGCCGAATATGAGGAGCCGGAGCCATGGCTTGAGCGCCATCGCGATGAGCTGAAGCAAGACCCGCCGGATTTCGTGCTGGTCGCCTCCGACAATCGCATGCTGCGCCTTGCCGCGCCGCTTGGTGATGAGGAGGCTGCGGCGCGGACTGTCGAAGCGGCGCTGGCCCAGGTGATGCGGATCGCCGAAGTCGCGGGCGCCGTGACGGGCAGGCCGGTGATCCTGCAGACGCTCGCCGGCGACCCCGATGCGCCGCAGATCAACATGGATCTCGGTCTTCCCGGCAGCCCGCGCCAGCTCGCCAATGAATTCAATCGCCGTCTTGCGTCGCAGGCGCGGCAGGCCGGACATTTGCTGCTCGACGTCGACGGCATCGCCGCTTCGGTCGGGCAGGGTGCCTGGTCCGCCGGGCGCTACTGGTATGCCGCAAAATATCCGTTCGCGGTGACGATGGCGCCGCTTTATGCCGACCACGTCATGCGCATTGTCGCCGCCCAAATGGGCCGCTCGCGCCGCGTGCTGGTGCTCGACCTCGACAACACGTTGTGGGGCGGCATTGTCGGCGACGATGGCATCGAGGGGCTGGCGCTCGGCACCGGCTCGCCGCTCGGCGAGAGCCACGCTGCGCTGCAGAGGATGGCGCTGGCCTACAAGGAGCGCGGCATCCTGCTCTGCGTGTCCTCGAAGAATGACGAGGCCATTGCGCTCGAGGCCTTCCGCAATCACCCCGAGATGATCCTGAAGGAAGACGACATCGTCGCCTTCCGCGTCAACTGGGACGACAAGGCCGCCAACATCAAGGCGATTGCCTCCATGATCGACCTCGGGCTGGAGAGCTTTGTCTTCCTCGACGACAATCCCGCCGAGCGCAAGCGCGTCCGTGACGCCTTGCCCGGCGTAGCGGTGCCCGAACTGCCTGACGATCCCAGTGAATGGATTTCCGTGTTCCAGGCCGCCGGCTATTTCGAGCAGACGAGCTTCTCGCGCGAGGACCGGCAGCGCGCCGGAATGTACAAGGCCAATGCGCGGCGCGCCGCGCAGCTCGAGCGCATCGGCAATCACGACGACTATCTCCGCTCGCTGGATATGACGCTCGCGATCGCGCCGTTCGACCAGCCGGGGCGGAAGCGGATCGCGCAGTTGATCTCCAAATCCAACCAGTTCAACTTGACCACCCGGCGCTACAGCGAGGCGGAGGTCGCAGCCCTCCAGGCCAATCCCGACGCCGTCACCGTGCAGGCGCGGCTGGCGGACATGTTCGGCGACAACGGCATGATCTCGGCAGTGATCTGCCACAAGAACGGCAAGCACTGGGAGGTCGACACCTGGATCATGTCCTGCCGCGTGCTCGGCCGCAGGGTCGAGGAGGCGATCCTGCAGCATCTGGTGACTGAGGCGCGCGCCGCCGGCGCGAGCGAGCTGATCGGCCGCTACATCCCGACCGCCCGCAATGGCCTGGTGCGCGACCATTTTGAAAAGCTCGGCTTCACAAAGGCCGGCGAAGGGCCTGATGGCGCGACCTCATGGCGGCTCGTCGTCGGCGACTACGCCGACAAGGAATTGCCGATGAAGATCGATGTCGCGGTATCAGCGGGTTCCGCCTCGGCGGCGTGAGGCGGCTATTTCCTGAAGAGGCCGATCACGACCAGCAGGATGACCGCGCCGATCACGGCGTTGATGATCGCTGCCAGAATGCCGCCGACCAGCACGAAGCCGATCATCGGCAACAGCCAGCCAGCGATCAGGGCGCCGACGATGCCGACGACGATATTGCCGACCAGTCCCAGGCCGTAACCCTTGACGATCTGACCGGCGAGCCAGCCCGCGATCGCGCCGACGATCAGCCAGATGATGAGGGATTCAATCATGACCATTCCTCCAAGTTGCAAAACGCCGCGTTGATCGCGGCTGCCGCATTACAGAAACCGGCGGCGCATCAAGCTGCCGTCAGCTTCGCCCCAATGGTCGAACTTGCGCGGCATTACGTTCCGCCGGTTCCTCATTGTCAACATTTCTCCCGCAACCTTCGCGCGCTGCCATGCAACGGAGCAGGTGGATTGCGGGGATGACATTCGTTAGTCTTCGCCCAACCGGTCGATCGATGCACCGGGTCAACGGGATGAAAGCGAGGGCCGCCATGAAGATACGCCCGACCGGCGTGATACCGCCGATGACGACGCCGTTCACCCAGAGCGGCGAGATCGATCTCAAACACGTGGCGCCCCAGGTCGACTGGCTGATCGGTGCCGGCAGCCATGGCATGGCGGCGGGCGGCTCGACCGGCGAGGGGCACACGCTCGACCACGAGGAATATCGCGACCTGATCGCGGCGACGGTCGAAGCGGCGAAGGGCCGCGCGCCTGTCATCGCCGGCATCATCGTCGACTCCACCCGCGATGCCATCCGCCGCGGCAGGCTGGTGCGCGACATGGACGTCGCCGCGCTGCAGGTGACACCGGTGCACTATCTGTTCAAGCCGGACGAGCAGGCGATGGTCGATCACTTCCGCCGCATGGCGGATGAGACCGGCATGCCCATCATCATCTACAACGTGGTGCCGTGGTCGTATTTGTCGCCCGCGCTGCTGACCCGCATCATGAACGAGGTGCCGCTGGTGGTCGGCGTCAAGCAGAGCGCCGGCGACCTCAAACTGTTTGCCGACCTGATGATGATGGCGCCGGACAAGCTGATCTACAGCGCCGTGGACGCGCTGATGTATCCTTCCTACACGCTCGGCGCCCACGGCTCGATCGCCGCCATTCTGTCCGCCGCGCCGCATGCCTCCGTCGAGCTGTGGGATGCGGTGAAGGCCGGCGATCACGTGACCGCGCTCGAGCTGCACAAAAAACTGCTCACGCTGTGGAACGCGATCGTCGCCGACAATCTGCCGGCCTGCACGCGCTATGCGCAGGCGCTGCAGGGCTTGCCGAAGACGTTTTCGCGCCAGCCGATGCCGGAAGCCTCGTCCGCGCAGCAGGCCGCGATCGGCAAAGCGCTCGCCGGGCTCGGCGCGCTCGGCTCGCAGGTCGAGGCTGCCGAATAGGTTTTTCACAACAAGGGTCATGAACACTCCATGAAGGATTTTGCCGGAAAGTTCGCCGTCATCACCGGTGGCGGCACGGGAATGGGGCGGGAGCTCGCGCGCCAGCTGGTCGCCGAAGGCTGCAACGTCGCGATGTGCGACGTCTCGGCGGAGGCGATGGCCGAGACCAGGCGGCTGTGCGAGGCTACCCGGCTGCCGCAGGGCCTGCGCGTCACCACCCATGTCGCCGATGTCTCGATCGAGGATCACTACAAGCGCTTTCGCGACGAACTGATCGAGCAGCAGCAGACCGACAGGATCCATCTGTTGTTCAACAATGCCGGCATCGGCGGCGGTGGCAGCATCGTCACCGCGCCCCGCGAGCAATGGGAGCGCACCTTCAACATCTGCTGGGGCGGCGTGTATCTCGGCGTGCGCACCTTTCTGCCGCTGCTGCTCAAGGCGGACGAGGGGCACATCGTCAACACCTCAAGCGTCAACGGCTTCTGGGCCTCCGTCGGCATGGGCGTGCCGCACACCGCCTACAGCGCGGCAAAATTCGCCGTGAAGGGGTTTACCGAGGCGCTGATCAACGACCTCCGTCTCAACGCGCCGCACATCAAATGCTCGGTCGTGATGCCCGGCCATATCGGCACCTCCATCGTTGCCAATTCGCGCGTGATCCAGAACGGCAGCAACGCGCTGACACCCAACGACCTCTTGGCGACGCGGCAGCGGCTACAGGGCATGAACATCGACGTGTCGAAAATGTCCGACGCCGACATCCAGAAGGCCGCCGACGACCGCGCCAAGAGCTTTCTCGAGGACGCGCCGACCTCGGCGGCGCAGGCCGCGAAAATCATTCTCGATGGCGTCAAGGCAGGGAAGTGGCGCATCCTGGTCGGCGATGACGCGCAGCGGCTCGACGAGCGGGTGCGGCAGACGCCCGAACGCGCCTACGAGCCGGAGTTTTACCAGAGCTTTGCCAAGGAAGTCGGCTGGCGCATCGGCTGAGGCTTCCTGCGATCACGATTGCACACGGTCCCGGCCCGGTCCCCACTTGCGCCGACGCGGCGCCCCGGGCCGGGACCATGCACTAACTGGCCCTCCGCGCCAGTGAACGATAGGCGAGCCGCGTATGGCCCGAGCAATAGGGCAGTCCCGCCAATGGCGTGTTGCCGCAAAATGCAAACGCTTCGCTCTCCGCATTGACCGGCCAGCGGCAGCGCTCCTTGGAGAGCTCGAACAGCGTGCAGCGATGTTCGCTGACGACCGTCAATTCGCTGATCGGGGCCTCCTCATAGACCTGCCGCAGCATCTCGAATTGCAGCCGGGGCACCGAGCGTCCGCGGCGTTCGCGTGGTCGCTTCGGCCGCGCCTCTCCGCCTGGAGGCTTGTCGCGCGTCAGGCCTAATCGCGAGAGTTTCCCGATCACGGCATTGCGGCTCACCCCGATCTCGGCCGCGATCTGGCGGCAGGTGAGGCCGGCGGCGAAATGGCACTTCAGCGATTCGAGGCGTTCGGTAGTCCAGGTCGGTCCAGTGGCAAACATTTTGGCGGTCCCAATTCTTGGTGTGCCCGCCGCGGTTCCTGTTCCGTTGGTCACGACTTCCCGTTGTCGCGGATCGACAGCAGCCCGTCCTTGATGGCGAGCCTGATGCCTTCCTCGATCAGGGTCCTTGCAACACCGGGAACGCTTGTGCCGTGGGTGCCCTGTCTCACCAGTTTTTCGAGATAAGTGATGGTCGAGAGCGCCAACGTAACGGGAATGCGGTCGGTTTCGGCTTTTTCCGTAGCCATGACGCACGCTAACTTCTGAACTGTGTACTGAAAAGTATCTATTTAGACTCTATTAAGTTATGTTGCCGTACGTCAACACATTGTTGGACTCCCCCGGTATTCTGCGGGATTCATTGGGGAATCCGGCGCAGCTAGCCGCCGGGCAAGGCGGGCTGAAGCTCCGCGGGCGGCCAAACGCCGGGCTGCTGCGCCTATTTTCCGGATTGCGCGAGATCATCGGCAGCGCCGATGATGAGTTGTCCTGGGGACGGGGCGCATTGCGATGGGCGGCGTAAGGAACGGCCTCTACACGGTGGAGACTGAAATGACCGACGGCGGGCGAGGGCGCGCCACCGGCGTCATCGTGCTGCTCGATGGCAAAATCGCCGGCGGCGATGCCCACTTCTATTACACCGGCTCCTACACGGCCGATGATAACGGCAAGTGGCGCGGCGAGCTGACAACGTACCAGCACCAAAAGCCCTCCGGCGTGGTGCCTCTGTTCGGCGGCCGCGAAGTCACCAGCGGATTCTCCGGCACCTATTCGCAGGATGGCGCCGTCGTCAACGGCATCTCGCTGGTGGGGAAGACCAGTGTGCTCTTCCAGACCAAGCTGAAGTTTCGCGCGGAGTTGTGAGTTGCTTCGCCGGGACGACGCCGAATTTGCAGATTCAACTTTTCAAACAGCCACCGTCGTTATTCCGGGACGCGCCACTTTGGCGCGGGCTATGGGGCGCAATTGCGCCCGTGAGAATCCATACTCCCGATGGTGGTTATGGATTCCGGGCTCTCGCTTCGCTCGCCCCGGAATGAAAAGAGTCCGCATTCCCGCGGCATGCTTTTCGCCCGGGTTCTGCATCTCGTTGGCCCTCTCTCTGAGAAGAGGGCGCAGGGAAGGCCGGGCGCCGGCGGCACCCGCAAGCACCGTGTGCAATGGGTAGAAAGAACGCACACGGGTTTGACAGGTACAGCCAGGACATCCCGGCCTTCCCCGCGCAATGGTTTGACGGCTTATACGTGCTCTCCCCGGGGAAACGGCCTTTCTTGCCCCCGTAGTTGGCGGAAAGTCCCGCCAGCGTAGCGCCAGGGTCGCGGCACCAGGACCACACGACTTCGCCGGCCGCTGCCAACGTTCCGTCGGGTGAAGATCACCTGACGCCAGCTGCGGCCCATCGCAACCCGCACCCCGTTTCGTGACGACCGCGAAGCGTCCCTCATGGTGGCGCGGGCTGGGCAGATTGATACTGTAAATCAGAATTCTTGTAAAGAGAAATATTTTTGATTTTGGGGCTTGACACGATTTACGGCAAACAGAACTGATTTGCCCGTCGGGCCAATTTGCCGCGGCCGTTGATGCGAATGGGCAAAAAAGAGCCCCGCCGAAGCGGGGCTCGAGGATCATCTCAATACTTGCGGCCTGAACCGCCCTGACCAGACTGGCCGCCCGACGAAGATTCCGGGGCGTTGTTCTGCTTGGGCGGCGCGGACGGCTGGTTGCCGTTCGGCTGATTGTTGCCTCGCGCCGGGGCCTGTCCAGTGGTCTGGCCCTCCGGCTGCTTGGCCGGCGCCTGTCCGGTGGTCTGGCCTTGGGGCTGCTGCGTGCCAGCCCGGTCGCTGGCCGCCGGCGCCTGGTTCTGCTGGGCCTGGCCTTGACCCTGCTGACCGCCTTGCCCCTGGCCGACCGTCGTCGACTGGTTACGTGTGGCACTGATCTTGTTGGAGATGCCCAGTGCCGCCACGGTGCGGGTATCGATCGTGCCTGAGGCCTGGAAGCCCTGTCGCCGCTGGAACGTGACCAGCGCCTGGCGCGTGCGGGCATCGAACACGCCGGTGGCGCGGCCGGTCAGCAGGTGACGTTCAATCAGCACCTCCTGGACCGCAATAATCTCGTCGCGGCTCAGGTCGAGTGCGGCGACACTGCCACCGCCGCCACCACCACCGCGGGCGAAGCGCGCCCGTGGTCCGGCCGGAACGACGTCGACGATCCTGCGGCTCCGATCCACCACCACAATCTCGTCGTCCACGACGAAGAAGCTGTCGTCGCGATAGTCCGGGTACAGATCGACAAACACCGGGAACGCCGCGATCGACACGAACGTGATATTCCTTGGCACGAATACGCCTCGGTTGATCTGGAAGTTGATCGAACTGGAGCTAATCCGCGCCCGCTCCACGTTGCGCGAGCTGAGCACCGACTGCTGCAGCGTTGTCTGCTGCTGGGCCGTCACGGTCTTGCCGGACATGGTCTGGGCGGCCGTACCCTGCGTTGTCTGGGTGGCCGTACCCTGCGTTTGCGCCTGGTTACCGGTCTGGCCTTGGGCGTTGGTCTTGGTGTTGGCGCCCGTCGTAGTCGTGCTCTGCCCCTGAGTCGTAGTCGTGCTCTGGCCCTGAGCAGGGGCGTTGCTCTTGGTGTTGGTACCGGTGGTCACGCCTTCCTTCGCATTCTGGTTCTGCGTGGTCGCGTTGGTCTTGTCGCGAGCCTGCTCACGACCCTGCCGATCGGACTGGCGCATCTGGTCGCGATCGCTGCGGCCTTGGCCAATGGTCTGGTCCTTTTGCTTGCCGGACGACTTGTCCTGCGCCGTTTCGGACTGACGCAGCTGGTCGCGCTCGCCGCGGCCCTGGCCGATGGTCTGGTCCTTTTGTCCGCGCTGGGAACGATCCGCACCCATCTTCTCCGAGGCGCGGCCGCTCTCGCTTATTCCGGCGCGGCCTGAAGCACCGCCGGAAGGTCGCTCGGCGGCTCGGCCCTGCGTCATGCCGGATCCCGACCGCTCTTGGGCAGCGGCTCCGCCGCCGGCCGGTCCACCAGCCCTCATTCCGCCGCCGCCGGCTCCACCGGCAGCGCCGCCACCGGCGCCCATGCCGCCGCCGGACTTCTCATGCGTGGAGGAGCCGCCACCGCCTCCGCCGCCGCTACTTACTCCGCCACCGCCAGCTCCGCCGCCGGCACCCATTCCGCCGCCACCGCCACCTCCGTGCATGCCTTGCGCTGACGCGAGGCTGACGCCCGCGAACAGCACTGCCGTGGTGAGCAGGAACTTGTTCCTTCTCGTGTTACTCATCTGAACCTCCTCCGTTGCTTCCATTGCTTGATGCGGCACTTTCGAAACTGCCGCGCTCGACGCGCGGCGTCCGAGTTTCCGATCTCAGGAAAACGGAGCGGCGTTGCCTTTCGTTCCCGGTGAAGCGAGGAGTCGCTCAGTTCCGCCGCAAACTGCGGTGCTTCATTGACGCGAGTTAATCTTCGAGTCGAAGCTGAACGCGTCGACACCAAAATTGGAATTTTCGAAGAGGCTCCGCGTCCGACGCGGAGTCTCTTCGCTGTTCGGTCTCACCAGCGGTGCCAGCGATGATGATAGAAGTGCCGGCGCGGGAACGGACCGGCGTAGTAAGCGTAGGCCGGCCTAACGACGCGGCGATAGCGATAGCCGTAATAGGCCGGCGCATAACCCGTCGAGTAGTAGGTCGTGGTGTACCCGCCCCAGGGATACGGGTCGTAACCGCCATAGTAAGCCGGCGCGTAGCCATAGTAACCGTAGCCCGGACCCCAGGCATAGGCCGACGAGGCCAGACCGCCGATCACGGCGCCCGCGATCAGTCCGCCAGCCAGGCCGGATCCCCAGCCGCCGCGCCAGTGGGCTTCCGCCGGAGTCGGCGCGGCCACCGCGCTCACGCCGAGTGCGCCGACGGTTGCCAGAACAAGTGCTGCCTTTCTCATGGATGTCCCTCCTCGTTGATGATTGGGCGTAAAGGCAACATGGCAAACGGGAAAAAGTTGCAATGCGCACGCCTGTGCGCAGCGAGCTGCGAAGATAAACACGCGTTCATCTGCATGAACGATTTCGATATCGCAGAAACACTCACTCCAATGACATCGGTAAAAAAATCGGCCCCGGCGAGAGCGCCGGGGCCGGAATTATCGCATCAGTGCAGATGCGAGATGAGGTAGATGCCGCCGCCGATCACGATCACAGCAGGCACGGCCCACATGATAAAGATTGGCATGCTCCGTCTCCTGATCAGTTCGACGTACAGACCTTGACGGTCTTCATGCCGGTTTCAGCTTCGGCACGTGTCTTGTAGACAGTGCCGGCGGGGCTGACGACGGTCACCGAAGTGTCGACCGGCTTCTTGTCGACAATGGTGCACTTCTTCGTCTTCACGTCCTGGACGACATAGAATTCGTCGGCCGCAAAGGCTGGCGCCACGAACGCGGCAAGCAGCGCCGCGGTGGCCAAAGTCTTCAACTTCATCTTCTCCTCCTCCATTTCATGCCGGCTGTCCCGACCGGCCAATGACAATGGACGCAGGCGGCGGTTTGTTCCTCCGACACGGAACAGTCGGGGTGTCCGGAAGTTCTTTGTGCGCCGCATCCCGCGGCGAGGAGAAGCAAGGATGAAGAAGCTATTCTTGATTGGCGCCGCTGCGGCGCTGCTCGCGACCGGCGCGGTCGCCCAGACGACGGTGACAACCGGCACCGCCGGCCACACCGCCGTACAGATCGAGCCGGAGTACCGGACCAAGATCAAGACCTATGTGACCGAGCACAAGCTTCGCCCGGTCACCACCAGGGAGAAGATCGTCGTCGGTGCGGCCGTGCCGAGCGAAGTCGAGTTGCACGCGGTGCCGGCCGAGTGGGGCCCGTCGCTGACCAGGTATCGCTACGTCTACTCCAACGATCGCGTGATGCTGGTCGATCCCGGCACCCGCACGGTCGTGCACGAAGTCGAATGATACAGCGCGTCGAGCCTGATCCGGCGTGCCGGATCAGGCTCTGCGGCCGGCGCGGCCGGCCCGATGATCAAAATAGTTCGCGAAAGATTCCGAGGCTGGACAGGATCAGAATGATCAGCGTCCAAGCCACGGGGTTGTTTAGCAATCCCCACATGTCAGTCCCCAGTTCATTGCAACGATCCCGCGGCTGCCCCAGCCGTCCGCAATGGGCCCAGGATCGTTCTCATTTCTCGAGTATCTTGGCCGCGCACTGAATCGCCGTGCGCAGGCACGCTTGATGTGGTGGCGCGCGCGGCGCCGTTCAAATCACGATTTGCTCGCGCAGTGTTGATGCACGTGTAATGAATCGGTTAACGGTGGCTGGATGGCAACGTTGCCGTAGGGCGCATTAGCGACAGCGTAATGCGCCGACGGTGTCGGCGGATTACGCTGTCGCTAATCCGCCCCTACGAATCGCGGAAATGACGGCTTATCCGTGCACGACCGACTTTGCGATCATGCAATGAATGCCTTTCGAGCCGTTCACCGTCTGGGTCACGCGCAAGTCCGCAGCGAGGCTGCAGAGGGTGTAGGCGTCTTCACGCGACAGGTTTCGCTTCTCTCCCAATAGCACGATCATGTCGCGAAGCGCGCGTACCACGCATTGGTCGAGGTCGGGGTCCATCGCCATTGTCATGTAGTGGTCGGAAGTTTCGGCGCGGGGATAGGCGAGCGAGAGGTCCTTGCGCAAAGTGAGGCGGAAGCGGCCCTGCAGCGCGGTCTCGATCGCGGTGACGCAGACTTCGCCGTCGCCCTGCACGCCGTGGCCGTCGCCGCAGGAGAACAGCGCGCCCGGCACGAACACCGGCAGATAAAGTTTTGCGCCGGCGCCGAGCTCCTTGTTGTCGAGATTGCCGCCCATGGCGCGCGGGATCAGCGAGGTGATGCGGCCCCAGGCGGGCGGCGGCGAGGTGCCCATCACGCCGAAGAACGGCTTTAGCGGCAGATCGAGGCCCCAGGGCAGGCGGCCGACCATGCGGCTGGTGTCGAGCGGGATGTTGAGAATGCGCGTCTCGTGGAAATCATCGGGCAGGGTGCCCGACAGCGGCTTGATAAGATTGTAGCCCCAGTCCTGGCGGAGCTGGACGTCGAGAATGTCGACCTCCAGCACGTCGCCGGGCATGGCGCCCTCAACGGCAATCGGTCCGGTCAGGATGTGGCCGGGCACCATGCGCTCGTTCTTCGCATGGATGTCGAGCAGTTCGGGCGGGATGTGGAATTTGCTTTTGTCCGGCAGCACGTCCGGGCCGCCGCTGACGGTATCGACCGTGACCTCGTCGCCGCTCCTGATCGCCAGAACGGGCTTCAGCCTCGCCTCGAAAAACCCCCAATGGCAGGTTTCCGGGCTGGATTGCAGATGATGATGGGTCATGACAAGTCTTTTTCTTGCGGCAAGGGCAGCGTATGACGCTGTATCAGACTTTGCCCAGGGGTGTTCTTGTTTTTCGCCGTTTCCAAGACCATCGGTTACTTCCTGTTGCCCAGCAATTTTTTGATCGGGCTCGGTCTGCTCGGCGCGATCCTGCTCCTGACGCGGTTTGCGCGGGCAGGGCGCAGGCTGATGGTGACCGCGCTGGTGCTGCTTGCGATCTGCGCGTACTCGCCGCTCGCCAATTTCCTGCTCTATCCGCTGGAGCAACGCTTTCCGAAATGGGACGCCTCGCGCGGCGATCCTGATGGCATCGTCGTGCTGGGCGGACCGCTCGATGCAGATCTATCGGCCGCGCATGGTGTGCCCGTGATCGCGGGGTCGGCCGACCGAATCATTACCGCTGCGACGCTGGCGCATCGCTATCCGAACGCACGCATCGTCTATACCGGCGGCAGCCCCAACCTGCTGCACAACGACGCCAAGGAAGCCGACTACGCGACCGCGCTGTTTCAGGGGCTGGGGATTCCAAAGTCGCGACTGACCATGGAACGGCAGTCGCGCAACACAAGAGAGAACGCCGAATTTTCCAAGCAGATCGCGATGCCGAAGCCGGGCGAGCGCTGGCTGCTCGTAACCTCGGCCTATCACATGCCGCGCTCGATCGGGCTGTTCCGCAAGGCGGGCTTTGCGGTCGAGGCCTATCCGGTGGACTGGAAGGTCGGTACCAAGGAAGACCTCTTCAAATATTATGTGGTGGCCAATGACGGGCTGCAGCTCATCGACACCGGCGTGCGCGAATGGCTGGGGCTGATCGCCTATCGCATCTCCGGCGGCAGCGACACGCTGCTGCCGGCGCCGGAATAGGGCGGTCGCATCCTCATCGTAATCGAGCTAGACTCGGCTTAATGAAAATCCCGGGAGAACGCCATGCAACAACAATCGCCCCCCGAACAGTTCGACCTTGCCGGCATGGTGGCCGACCTCAACAGCCTGTTGCGGCTGAAGACGACCGTGATCGGCATGAAGCTGTTTCCGACGGTCGAGGAGATGGCGGCGATCCCGAAAATCCGCCGGCCGAGCGCGATCCACACCACCGACCAAATCGTCAGCATGGCCTCACGGCTCGGCTGGACCGTCGGCATCACCGGCGACGATCTCGTCGGCGCGCAGTGCCGCGCGGTGATTGGCCTTGCGCCGGCGGACGAAAAATTCCTCGCGGGCGAGAACTATGTCGGCGTCTGGCATGGCACGGCGGAAGACGCGCGCAAGCGGCAGGAGGCGCTCGATATGGTGCCGTTCGGCCAGTACAAGGCGCTCGCCGTAAGCCCGCTTGCCGGCGGCCGGCTCGATCCGCCGGATATTTGTCTTGTGTATGCGACGCCCGGGCAGATGATCATCCTGATCAACGGGCTGCAATATACCGGCTACAGGAAGTTCGAATGGGGCGTGGTCGGCGAGACCGCGTGTGCGGATTCCTGGGGGCGGGCGCTGAAGACGCGCGAGCCGAGCCTGTCGCTACCCTGTTTTGCCGAGCGCCGCTATGGTGGCGTGCCCGACGAAGAGATGCTAATGGCGCTGCCGCCGGCTTATCTTGCGAAGGCCATCGTGGGGATGAAGCAGCTGGCGAAAAACGGCCTGCGCTATCCGATCGCGCCCTACGGCATCCAGGCCGACGTGCGCGCGGGGATGGGCGTGAGCTACGGGAAGAAGTAGAAGGACGCCGTCATTGTGAGCGAAGCGAAGCTGTAGACCCTCACCCTGAGGAGCGCGCCAGCGGCGCGCGTTTCGAAGGGCGAGGCCACCAGCGGGGCCTTCATCCTTCGAGACGCGCGTTCCGCGCTCCTCAGGATGAGGAATTGGCAGGCTGGATTGCTTCGCTTCGCTCGCAATGACGGCGGAGTGAATCTAGGAAATAAGAATGTCTTCGAAATTCGACATCGTCGTCTATGGCGCGACCGGCTTCACCGGCCAACTCGTCGCCGAATATCTCGCCAGCACATACAAGGGCGATGCCAATCTGAAATGGGCGATGGCCGGGCGTAGCCATGACAAGCTCGCCGCTGTGCGCGACGCAGTCGGCGCGCCGAAGGACTTGCCGCTGATCGTGGCCGACGCAAGCGATGTCGATTCGCTGAAGGCGATGGTCGGGCAGACCAGGTCGGTGATTGCAGGCGTCGGTCCATATCAACTGTATGGAAGCGATCTCGTCGCCATCTGCGCCGAAACCGGCACCGATTATTTCGATTATTGCGGCGAGCCGATCTGGATGCGGCAAATGATCGATGCGCACGAAGCAAAAGCGAGCGCAAGCGGTGCGCGCATCGTGTTCTCCTGCGGCTACGATTCGCTGCCGTTTGAACTTGGCGCATTCTTCGTGCAGGAGGAGGCAAAGCGCGCGTTCGGCGCGCCCGCACCTCGCGTCAAAGGCCGCGTGCGCTACATGAGCGGCACCGTGTCGGGTGGCACGGCCGCGAGCGCGAGGGCGACGTTTGCGGCGGTCGCGAAGGACCTCAGCCTGGTCTCGATGGTGCAGGATCCCTTCATCTTGACGCCGGGATTCGACGGCCCGAAACAGCCGCGCGGCAACAAGCCGGTCATGGATGAGGACCTCGGCTCCTGGACGGCGCCGTTTGTGATGGCGACCATCAACACCCGCAACGTGCATCGCTCCAACATGCTGATGAATTTTTCCTACGGCAAAGACTTCGTCTATGACGAGATGGTCGTGACCGGTCCGGGTGAGCAGGGCGAAGCCAACGCCAAAAAGGTGGTGGCCGCGGTCAATGCCGCGAGAATGGGCGCCTCGGGCGGCGGGCCGAAGCCGGGCGAGGGCCCGTCGAAGCAGGAGCGCGAGAGCGGCTCTTATGACCTACTGTACATCGCCATCGCGCCCGATGGCCGCCAGGTCCGCGCGTCCGTGAAGGGCGACTGCGACCCTTATGGATCGACAGGAAAAATGATCGCCGAATGCGCGATCTGCCTGTTGCGCGATGCCGCTGATGTCGCGCCCGGCATCTGGACGCCGGGCGCGGCTATGGGGCATAGACTGATCAAGCGGCTTGAAGCGCACGCGGGGATCAAGTTCCGGCCGGAGAAGTGACGGGTCCTTCGCCTCTCCCCGCGCGCGGGAAGAGGCCGACGCGCTCTTGCGCGGCGGGTGAGGGGAGCCTCCGCGAGTCCTCTTTGCCATTCGTTTTGCGGAGACAGCCCTCCCTTAACCCTCTCCCCGCGAAGAGCGGGGAGAGGGAATGCACTGAGCTACGTCGCCCGTCGCGGATCGTAGGCATACATCCAGTCCATGCCTTTCGACGTGATCGGCAGCAGCAGTTTCAGCATGCGATCCCTGATCCAGGCGCCGGTCGCGGAAAACTCGCGCTTGCTGTTGCCGTTCCGGCGGGCAAGCGCGACGATTTTTTCCGCGCGCGGGCGGCGCTCGGCTTCAAAATTCTGGAAGGTGAGGCGGAGCTCTTGACCTTCGCTCATCAGCTTGCCGAGCCGCATGGCGTCCTCGAGCGCCAGCGAGGCACCCTGGCCGGCATGCGGGCTCGTGGCATGCGCGGCGTCGCCGATCAACAGCGTGCGGCCGCGCGACCACACCGGCAGCGTTGCGACGTCGAGCGTATCCGTTACGACGATGTTTTCCGCCGCCGCGAGGATCTGCGGGATCGGCTCGTGCCAGCCGCGATGGAAGTCCGAAAGATGCCGCCTGATCGCGTCCTGGCTCATGGCGCGAAAAGTCGCCGCATCCTTGCCATGCGAGGGCTGGGTCGACCACCACATCAGGCCGTCGGCGGGATCGGGGCTGCAAAACCCATAGCCGAAGAAACCGCTCTGCCCAAAGGTCGTCTCGACGCGGCTGTCGATCGGCCAGTCGGCCACGACCGCGCGCGGCACGAAGCCGCCAAAGCCGATCAGGCCGGTGTCGAATGGCTTTGGGCCATCGGGCACGACATGGGCGCGCACGGCGGAATGCACGCCGTCGGCGCCGATGACGAAATCGCCCTCGGCGGCAGAGCCGTCGGTGAAATGCACGACCACCGGGCGGTCGCCGCGGTCCTCGATCGCGGCCAGCCGCTTCTCGAAATGCAATTCGACATTGCTGCACCAGGCCTTGTTGATCAGCGCCTCGTTCAGCGCGGCGCGGCAGATGTTGACCGCCGGCTGGCCGAAGCGCTCCGCCATGTTGCGGTTGAGCGAGCCGAGCAGGCGGCCGGACTGCGAGTAGAAGTCGAAGGATTCGCAGACCGAGCCGCGGCGAATCATCTCGTCGGCGAGACCGATCTCGGCGAGCACATGCATGCCGTTGGGGGCGATCTGCAGGCCGCCGCCGATCCCGGTGGAGTAGGGCCATGCCTCGAACAATTCGGCCTCATAGCCCGCCTGTTTGAGGAAAATCGCGGCCACGGGGCCGGCAATGCCGGCGCCGATGATCAGCGCCTTGCGGGGACGTCGCGTCATGGGCTTGCTCCTTCGTCGGTGGTGCGTTACGAAAGCACAGCTACTAAATATCTTAGTAGCTAAGATAATGACGGACTAAGATATGAAGGCGGGCCTGTCAAGGGCAAAATCGCGCGCGGCGCTGATGCAGGAACTGGAACATGCGGTGCGGAAATCCTCCGCGATCGGCGTGATCTTCGGGCAGACCGTGGCCAATGCGGTCGGCGTCTCCAGCTCCGACCTCGAATGTCTGGATTTCCTCAACATCGAAGGGCGCGTCACCGCGGGCCGGCTCGCCGAACTGACGGGGCTGACGACCGGCGCGATCACCGGCCTCGTGGACCGGATGGAGAAGGCGGGCTTCGTGCGGCGCGAGCGCGACGAGGCCGACCGCCGCAAGGTCTACATCGCCATCGTGCCGGAAGCGCTGGGCAGGGTCGGGCGGTTTTACGAGCCGCTGCAGAAGGCCGTGACGAAGAACTGGGAAGGCTATACCGACGCCGAGCTAAGGCTGCTGGTGCGTTTCCTGATGCAGGGTTACGACACCACGCTGGGCGTGCTCGACGATCTCAGGACGAAGCAGCCGCCCGCGGCAAAGCCGTCGAAGCCGGCGCGGAAATAGCTGCGCACGCCTGCCAGCGTTGGGCTGCGGCGAACATGCCCCATAGGCAGCCCAGCATCATCCAGAAATGCCGCCAGTGGTCGGTGTCGATGATGAAACTTTCGCCGACGGTGCCGAGGAAGGCGGCGAAGACGGCGAGATACGTCTTCTGCCAGGGCACGCGCACGAAGACGTAGCGGAAGCCTGTCATGACGGTGGTGAAGATCAGCGCGGGATAGCAGATGCCGGCGAGCCAGCCGCCGGACATGAAGGCGTTGAGATAGGAGTTGTGGGTGTCTTCCGGAAAATAGCGGTTGAACTGCAGCGGCCCGATGCCGAGCGGCAAATCGAGCGCCATCTCGGCGCCGAGGATGTGGCGGCCGAAGCGGCCGAAGCGGCCTTCGTCATAGCTCTGGTCGAAACTGGCGCGCTGCTTGAACATCTGCGCCACCGTGTCGAACGACAGCAGCACCGCGAGCAGCAGCACCGCGAGGACGACGGCGACGAGCGCCATCACGATGATGCGGCTGCGCTGCTTGTGTGACGGGCTGGTCAGCACCATCAGCGCCAGCATGAAGGCCGATGTGACCACGAGCCCGCCCCAGGCGGCGCGGGAGAAGGCGAGCAGGATCGCCAGCGCCATCACGGCAAACGCGATGCCGGAGCGGAACGATTTGCCGAACCCGTCGGAGACCACGCTCTGCAGCACGAACAGCGCCGGGAGGATCAGGAACGCGCCGAGCACGTTGGGATCCTTGAAGGTGCCGCGGGCGCGGTCGTAGAGGGTCAGGAGATCGCGCCCGCCGGGCACGAGGTTGAAATAGCCGGCAATCGCCAGCAATGCTGCAATCATCGCGCCGACAATCAGGCCGCGGCGCAGCATGTCGAGCCGCTTCTCGGTGTCTTCCGACACCACCATGGCGAAGAACACGACGGTGACCGCCATGTACCAGGAGGTCGCGATCCAGTTGGCGACATTCGGCTGGTCCATGACGGCGACGGCCGAGATGGTGTAGCCGACATTGAGCCCGAACAGCAGCAGCAGCAGCGGCATGAACAAGAGCCGCATCCGCATGCCGGTGGCGAAGAAGAAGACGGTCGCAAGCAAAGTTGCGATCTCGTACGGGCTCGGCTCGATGAACACGATCGCGCCGCAGGCGCCGACCAGCCACACCAGCGCCCGCTGTAGCGCAATGATGCCGGGCGCCGTGACGGGCGCTAGTTGATTGCCGGCGGACGCCGCATAGGCCATCGGATACTCACGCAACTTGACGTAACGCTACAAACACAACCACTCATCCCCTCGTCATTGCGAGCGAACCGCCAGTTCCTCATCCTGGGGAGCGCGGAACGCGCGTCTCGAAGAATGAAGGCCCCGCCGGTGGCGCGCTCCTCAGGTGAGGGTCTAGATTCGCTTCGCTCCTCGCAATGACGGAATTCTCAATACGCGTTCTCGTTCTTGGTCAGCAGCGCCAGCGGCGTCTTGGCAAGGATCGCGAGGTCGAACAGCACCGACCAGTTCTCGATGTAATAGAGGTCGAACTCGACGCGCTTCTGGATCTTCTCTTCGTTGTCGATCTCGCCGCGCCAGCCGTTGATCTGGGCCCAGCCGGTAATCCCCGGCTTGACGCGGTGGCGGGCGAAATAGCCGTCGACGGCCTCGTCGAACAGGCGGCTCTGCAGCTTGCCCTGCACCGCATGCGGACGCGGGCCGACCAGCGAGAGGTTGCCCTTGAAGACGACGTTGAAGAGCTGCGGCAGCTCGTCGAGCGAGGTCTTGCGGATGAAGCGGCCGACGCGGGTGACGCGCGGATCGTTCTTGGTCACCACCTTCGACGCCGTGGGATCGGCCTGGTGATGATAGAGCGAGCGGAACTTGAAGACGTCGATGCGCTCGTTGTTGAAGCCGAAACGCTTCTGGCGGAACAGCACCGGGCCTGGGCTATCCAGCTTGATGGCGAGCGCGACCAGCGCCATCACCGGCAGCGCGAGCAGGAGACAAAGACCGCCGACCACGCGGTCGAACAGCCACTTCATCACCAGATCCCAGTCGGTGATCGGCGCCTCGAACACGTCGAGCGTCGGCACGTCGCCGAGATAGGAATAGGCGCGCGGACGGAAGCGCAGCTTGTTGGTGTGGGCGGAGAGGCGGATGTCGACCGGCAGCACCCACAGCTTCTTCAGCATCTCCAGGATGCGCGTCTCCGCCGAGATCGGCAGCGCGAACAGCACGAGATCGACGCGGGTGCGGCGGGCGAATTCGACGATGTCGTCGACCTTGCCGAGTTTTGGGCTGCCGGCGCAGGCCTCGAACGCCCGCGTGTCATTGCGGTCGTCGAACAC